>Ga0209941_1000070_pt1 | contig 222269 bp, 225 predicted proteins | sample ThiBiot_300_plan_FD_183945 | JGI IMG/M metagenome (GOLD analysis project Ga0209941, IMG submission 183945) | Wastewater bioreactor microbial communities from Cape Town, South Africa - Thiocy_solids_1 (SPAdes) | ecosystem: Engineered > Bioremediation > Thiocyanate > Unclassified | place: South... | reverse complement strand
GTTGCTGGAATGCAGATCGATGGCTGCGTAAAGTGACATGGCTGCCTCCTGTCGCGGGGCGACGTTGAAACCGTGGTAGTTCCAACGTACCGCCACGCGCGGGAGGCGGCGACATGAGTATTCAGGGACAACCTGAGCGCGCGGGAAGCCGGCCGATCGGCGTCGCGTGCCCGCGCAACTCAGGCATGTTGCGCGGCCTCGGCGCGCATCGCGTCCTCGCGGGTCCGGTGCACGGTGCCGGGCGCGTGGTGCGGCGGCGCGTAGATCGTCACCAGCCGCAGGCGCTTGTCGCCGGTGTTGCGGATGTCGTGGCGCGTCCCGGCCGGCACCAGCAGCAGCTCGCCCTTGCCCAGCGGCCGGCGCGCGCCCGCCACCACCGCTTCGCCCTCGCCCTTGGCCACGAGGAAGATCTGGTCGTTGCCGTCGTGCACTTCCTCGCCGATCGCTTCGCCCGGCTGCAGGCACATGAGCACGATCTGGGCATGGGGTCCGGTGGCCACCTCGCGGCGGAAGTCGCGGTTGCGCCTGGCCAGTGCGCGGATCGACTCGTCGGACGTGCTCATGTCGCTTCCCTCGATGGATCTCGGGCGGTCGCCCGCGCGGCAGGCGACCAGGTCCGCGTGGCCGAAGCCCTGGGTGTAGTCGAGCACCGAGATCACCGTCGGCTCGACGCGGAAGATGCGCACCTGGTCGGCGGTGGGCATCGGGAAGGGCAGCGGCGTCGCCTGCTCGGCGTACCTGGTGGGCAGCAGGCGCAGGACGCGCTCGGCCTCGCCGGGATCGAGCACCGGGGTCGCACGCGCGGCCATGGACAGGCCGGTGATCGCCATGATGTCCGGCGTGTCGTGGTCGATGGTCAGCGACACCCGGTCGTCGCGCGTGAGGTTGCGGGCCTTCTGGCTGTCCAGCCCGCACAGGAAATACAGCACCAGGCCTTCGTTGACGTAACCCACGGTGGTGGCCTGCGGCCAGCCGTCGGGGCGCAGCGTGGCGATCGTCATGATGCGGTGCGCGTCGAGCAGGTCGAGGATCTTGCGCCGGATCGCTTCGTCCATTGCCAGCCCTCCTGTCGGGATGGCTCATCCTCCGCCGGCGTGGAAGCCGCGATATTGACGCGGGTCAATTCCGCGCCGCTCGGCGCCCTGGGGGCATCGTGTTCACCGTCCAGGCACGCCGAAACGATCCACCAGTGCGTCGTGACCCGGCGAGCGGAAGGCCGGCGCGAAGTCCATCTGACCTGAGGCGGATCGTGTAGCCATTTGGATGGTGAGTTCGCTCTACCCTGAAGAGGCAAGGAGCGATGTCGATCAAGGCGCTGTGCCGAAGCTCCGATATCCGGACTCAGCCGTTTCGACGAAGGCGGCTGACGCGCTGTCCGGCCAAGCTGTACCTGGACAACGGACCGGAGTTCATTCCGCTGCTACTGGCCGAATGGCGGAAATTTTGCCCGGCATCTTTTCTGCTCGGGCGCCGCGTCGCGTGCCACCGGCGTGGCTGGCCACCGCGAACAAGCAGCCAGGAACAAATTCAATTCGCCACGTCCCCTTTGGTTGGGTGTTCATCCTCCTTGCCTCGTGCGCTCGCCCCCTGCCGCTCGCGGGAGCCAGTGCATCCGAACCGCGATGGCATGCGTATCAACACGATGAAATGTGCAGCCATCGCTGCCGTCGAGGTTCCCATGTCGCTGCGGCAACGTATCGTCTACATCAGCAAGGCCAGCTTCAGCGTGGCCGATCGCGCATCCACGGTGGAGCCGGAAATCGGCCGCATCCTGATGCAATCTCGCCGCAACAATCCCGCGCGCGGCCTGGTCGGTGCGCTGTACTACGGCGACGGCCATTTTTTCCAGGTGCTGGAAGGCGAGCCCGCGGCGATCGACGCGCTGCTCGACGCGCTGCGCAAGGATCCGCGCCACCACGACCTGACCGTACTCCTGCGCCAGCCGATCGAGCACACCAGCTTCAGCGGCTGGTCGATGAAGTACGTGGCGGCGGCCGGCGAGGTGCGGCGGCAGCTGGCCGCGTTTGGCTACCGCCAGTTCGATCCGTACCGCTTCGACGATGCGCAGATCGCGGCGATGGTCGGACTCTTGCAGCAGCGCCCGCCGACGCCTGATTCGCCTGCGGCTCCGTCGAAGCCAGCCGACACGAGCGCGCCATCCGACGGTGGCGCCGACGCCGCACGACTCGCCCGACGCGCCCTGACGGTCGGCTTGGCCGCCCTGTGCTTTTCGTTGCTGGCGATCGTGCTCGCATGGTGGCGATGACGGCGCCGACGGTGCACGTGGCCATCCGCTTCGGCGCGGTGCGCGTCGGCCCGCGCGATCACATGGCGCGTGGACGAAGTGCCAGGAACGGGGCCAGCTCACTCTGACCCGGGTTTTCGAAGCCAAGACTCAACGCCTTGCCGGCATCAGGCCTGTGCACAGGCCAGCAAGTCGCGATTCAAACCGGTGTAAGTGAACCTGAGAGGGCCCGGGTTTTCGACAACAAACCGCGCGGCACACCACATGTGTCCCTGTTCGTGTCAGCGCACAACGGCGGCCAGGCGCACGCTGTCCCCTGCCCGGCCCCTGCCTCGAAGAATCAGCGCGCCCCTTGCGCCGGAAGCTTCAGCCACATCGGCGGGCGGACCACCGCCACCAGGGCGGACAGCACGATCAGGATCGCCACGCTGATCGTGAGCGGCGCCAGGCTATGCGCAAAGCGCGGCAGGAAGGGCAGCGACTCGCCCCAGCTGTTGATCGACTGGTGCAACAGATGCGGCAGCAGCACGCTGCCGGCGGTGGCGTTGAAGGTGCGCGTCAGCAGCACCGAGAACGGAAGCAGCATCAACAGGAACAGCAAGGGGGTGAAGCCGCCGGGGTGTCCACCCTTCATGAAGAAATACGGCATGTGGAACAGCGTCCAGATCGCCCCCAGCACCAGCGCCGCGACCAACGGGCTCCAGCGCGATTGCATGCGCGGCAGCACGTAACCGCGCCAGGCGAGTTCCTCGGTGTTGAGGAGCAGGTACACGAGGAACGTCGGCGCGAACGTGGCCAGCGCCGTTGCAGGAGCGGGCAGCGCCAGCGCGGTGAAGCCGAGCGCGTTGCTCATCAGCACCGAGGCCAGCACCACGGCCGGCGGACCGAGCAGGACGGCGGCGTAGATCCACCAGGTCGCGCGCCAGCGCACCACGCGCCCCAGCAGTTGCCGCAAACCCGCGCGGCCGCCGTTCATCCAGGCGGCCCACAGGGCCACGATGCCCGGCGCGAGGATGAAGATCTGCAGCAGCTTGATATAGCCCGGCACCGCCTCCGTGCCCACCCACGACGCCATGACCTGCGGAACGGTGCCGATCCACGAGACAACGAAAATGGTGATGATCACGGCCGCCAGTGGCAGCCTTTCCTTTTCGGACGACGTGACGGCCGCTGTGCTCATGGCGCTGTCCCCAGGTATCTGTCGGCATGCTAGCGAACCGAATCAAGGCCGAATAGCCTGGCAAAAGTAACGCAAAGGAACGCAAAGGGGCGCAAAGGGGACGGAGGGAATCAATGGATCCCGTGTCCAGGTGGCCTGCCGCGATCGCGCCGATCCCCCGGCTGCGTCGGCTGATCACCTGGCGCCAGGCTTGCTGCATGCCACACCGTCCACGCCGTCCACGCCTCCAGCTTCCGGGCAACCCGCTTCATGCCACCCAGCGTGGCGTCGATCGCTGCGCGATCTCCGTTGACGAGCTCGATCGACACCACTTCTGCGAGCTGCGCGGCGAGGCCACGGCCGAGCACCAGGTTGGCGAGCACGCCCAAGTTTTCATGGGCCACCCTGTGCACCTGCTTCTGACGCCCCCGAACCGCGAAGCGAGCCTTGATTAGCCACGTCCTCCTTTGATCCCTAGATGCGTCCGTGCTTGCTCCATCACCGCTTGCCGCAGGTGTGTCAGCGCTGCCGACCGTGGACCGGGTGCGGCATGCAGGCACAGCTCCACGCCCGGCAGCGGCGGCAGGCCATGACGTTCATCCAGGCGCATCAGCGCGGGCGGCAGGTCGGCGCCCGTGCGCACGGTGATGCCCAGGCCCGCGGCCACGCCGGCCCACAGGCTGTGCAGGCTGGCGGTGACGAAAGCCGGCCGCCACGCGATGCCGGCCCGATCCAGTGCGGCCGTACCCGCCTGACGGAAGAAACACGGCGGCTGGTAGAGCGCCAGGTCCAGCACCGTATCGGACCGCACGACCTCGCCCGTTCCTGCCGGTCCGATCCAGGTCATCGGCAGCGTGGCCAGACGCTCGGCGTCCGCGCGAGCACCCTGGTTCATCGCAAGGACCAGGTCGAGCTCGCCGCGGTCGAGCCGTTCGAGCAGCAGGCGATTGGGTTCGACCAGCACATCCACCCGCACCGCCGGGTAGGCCTTCCGGAACTGCCCCAACGCCGTCGGCAACCAGGACTCGGCGAAATCGCCCGGCAGGCCGAAGCGCACCGTGCCGTCGATCGCCGCACCGCGCACCGCATGGACCGCTTCGTCGTTGAGTTCCAGGATGCGGCGCGCGTAGGCGTGCACCCGGTCGCCCGCCTCGGTCAGCACCACGCGGCGGCCCTGCTTGCGGAACAGCGGCTCGCCCAGCTGCAACTCCAGCTTGCGCATCTGCTGGCTGATCGCCGAGGGCGAGCGCCCGATCCGTTCCGCGGCGCGCGCCAGTCCGCCCAGGTGCAGGATCGCCACCAGGCTGCGCAAAGCGTCCATGTCGAGATTGGGGAGCGGCATCGGTAAGCAATTCGAAAGTGTTGACCACGAATTATTCGGTTTTTCCGCGTGTCGGCAAGCCCTACGATCGGCGAGGCCTCACCCACGAGTGCACCACCCGATTTCGAAAGAGGAAGCCCCATGAACCTGCACCGCCTGTTCCCTCGCCTTGCCGCCATCGCCTGCCTGCTGCCCGGCCTGGCCTGGTCCTCCGGCGCCACGGCGACCGACACCCCCGGCGATGTCTCGCTGGCCGGAACCTGGACGCTGGTGGCGGCCGAGGTGCTGCATCCGGATGGCTCACGCTCGCACGACTACGGCGATGCGCCGAAGGGCCTGCTGCTGATCGACCGCGCGGGGCACTACTCGCTGCAGCTTTTCCGCGCCGACCGCCCGCGCTTTGCCAACCCGGACAAGGCCAAGGCCAGCGCGCAGGAATACCGGGCGGCCGTGATGGGCGCGAGCACCCACTACGGCACGATGGCGGTCGATCCGGGCCGGCACCAGCTGGTGTTCCATATCGAAGGCGCCTCCTTCCCCAATTGGGAGGGGCAGCAGCAACGCCGCGCCTTCGAGTTGCGCGGCGACACGCTCAGCTACCGGGTACCGCCGCGTCCGGACGGCAACGTGCCCGTATCGGTTTGGCGGCGCATCGGCAGCTGAGCCACGTGCAACGACGCCAGTCCAAGCCGGAAGGCCAAGGAACCGGGTTACCGGTACCGCCACGGACGGACGGCAGCATCCCGATTCCGGCCTGGCGACGACTCGATCGAGTCGTCGCACGACGCAAGCCACCCTTCTCCAAGATCACGAGAGACGCCATGCCGCACTTCGTAGTTGATTGCTCGCAGGGAATACTGCGACAGCACAGTGAGGAAGAGATCCTTGCACGACTGCATCACGCCGTGAACGCCACGGGATTGTTCGAGGAGCCTGACATCAAGGTGCGGGTCAATCCTTTCCTGGTCTACGCCGTCGGCGGGGGCAAGGAAGACTTCATCCACGTGTTCTCGTACATCATGCAGGGACGAACCATCGAGCAGCGCGCGAATCTATCGGAGAGGATAGTCGGCGAACTGGTCGACATGTTTCCGACTGTTCATCGAATCGCCACGAACATCGCGGAGTTCGAGAAAGCGACCTATCTCAATCGGGAAATGTTGCAATAAAAGGAACGTGGCTGACCAAATTTCCGACCAAACCGGAACGGAGGCGGAGGTCGAGTTTTCCCCCACGTTTTCCTGCATCCGCGGCTATCTGCAGATACAGGGGAAGTACCCCATCAAAGAGGACGTGGCGGATAAATGGGGCGTGGCTGATGAATCTCGCGGGCCGCCTGGCAATGCAGGTCCGCCGGCGCTGCGTTGATTGGCCGCGCCCCCTTCAATCCTGCAGGCGGCACACCCTCCCTTATGGCGCGACATCGCGCAGATTTTGTCTTCCCTCTTGACCTGCATCAACACCACCGCGCGCCACAATCCCAACATGGAGACCACGACCACCTCGCCGGGCGGAGAGGACAAGCCATGGCACCCACCAAGCGCACGCTCATCGTCTACTACAGCCGCAGCGGCACGACCGCGCACGTGGGCCATGCCCTGGCCCGGCGCCTGGACACGGACGAGGTGGCGATCCAGGACCAGCGGGCGCATGGCCGCGTGTCCGTCTGGCGGGCAGCGCTCGATCGCCTGCTCAATACCTTGCCACCCATCGCCCCGATCGCGGCGCATATGGACAGCTACGATCTGATCGTGCTCGGAACACCGGTCTGGGGAGGGCGCGCCGCGGCCCCGGTGCGCCGGTTTCTCAAGGACTACGGGCCGAGCCTGCCGGCGGTGGCGTTCTTCTGCACGATGGGCAGCAGCGGTGCCGCAAGCACCTTCGAAGACATGCAGGCGCGGCTGGGCAAGCCGCCGCGCGCAAGCTGTTCGTTCGACGCCAAGGCACTGGACAACGGCAGTTATCTGGGCGCGCTCGACCACTTCGCGATGCAACTGACCGACGATGCGCACTCGCCGCTTGCACGCCAGCCGGCACCCGACGGCGTCCATGCACACCTTTAGGCGAGCAAAGGCGGGGCAGCGTGCACTTCCCCGGCAAGTGTTCGTCCGTGCGGCGCCCCGGAAAAGCCCCGCGCCCGAGGGAAAATGAACCTGCCCCCTTCCTGGGGCCAAGGCACCAAGGCTGCGCGATCCCTTCGCACCCTGCTGCCCGCCAGGCCAATAACGCGCCGCCAGAAAGCGCACGCCGGCCCGGGTTTTCGGGCTACCCGAGTTGTCGCGGTACACGTCAGCTGGGCGAAAGTACACGCTGACCCCTGTTTCGCCACTCCGCCCAGCCAGCCGACCATCGGCACAAACCCAGTGGCCGCTTCGCCCCAGGCCCTCAACCACCGTCAGAAATTGTCCCCGACACTTTTCTAGTAGAAAAAATTTCGGGTCCGTGTCGATCTGCCGACGTCTCCGTCGTCGTACCGGAGTGGCCACAAAGGCCGACTCTGACCGGAGAGATCGCCATGAAAAAGCTCGCGCTTAAAGGATCCGCTTCGCGTGACGACGGCGCCCCGCCGTGGGCCGTTCGCGCCACCCGCGGCATGACGTTCGTGGGCCGGCTTGCCGCCAGGCTGCTGGCGTGCAGCCCGCTGGCCTTGCTCGCCGTCACTGGCGCCGTCGCGGCGCCCGCCCGACCCTATGCCCGAATGGCTCCCGTCGATGCCTACCTCATGGGTCGCGCCCAGGAAATCGCCCTGGCCAGGAGCGCCGCGCCCGACGCCATCGCCAAGGATGCGACCGTGCTGGTGCTCACCCGCACCGGCTACGAAACCGCCGTCACGGGCACCAACGGGTTCGTCTGCTGGGTGGCGCGGGCCTTCAGCGGCGCGCCGGACTGGCCCGAGCGATGGAACCCGAAGATCCGCGCCCCCGGCTGCGACAACCCGGAGGCCGCGCGCACCGTCACCGAGATCGCCAAGCTGCGCACGGCGATGGCCCTCACCGGCCACACCGACGCGGAAATCACCGAGCGCATCCAGGCCGCGCTGCGCAGCAAGGCCATCCCGCCGCTGGCGCCGGGTGCCATGTGCTACATGATGTCGAAATCGGCCTACCTGACGGATGAGGGCGACCACGCCATGGCGCACGTGATGTTCTACGTGCCCTTCAAGGACGGCGCCGATTGGGGCGCCAACGCGTCCGGCTCCCCGATCTTCGGCGGCAACTACTGGTTCTACACGCCGGAGCATCAGGCCGAGGCCGCCGCCCTGCCGCCGCTGTCGGTGCTCCTGGTCGGCGTCGCTACCTGGTCCGACGGCACGCCGGCGGGAACGGCGAAGTAGACGCGGCCAGCGAACGGGGTCAGCGAACGGGGTCAGGTTCACTTTCTGACGGGCGAGCGCGGCCGACTCCCACAGCCTGAGGCGGCCGCGAGCACTGGCGGGCCTCGGCCCCTGGCCCAATGCTCAGTGGATGGCCAGACAACCTCGACTCGACCTGCCCGGCATCCCTCAGCATGTCGTCCAGCGCGGCAACAACCGCCTGCCCTGCTTCCTGGATGACGACGACCGCCGACGCTACCTGCACCTGTTGGGCGAAGCGCTGCTCGATACCGGTTGCGCACTGCACGCCTATGTCCTGATGGACAACCACGTGCATCTTTTGCTGACACCGCCCGAAGCGGGCGCCATCTCGCACCTGATGCAGAAACTCGGGCGCGGGCACGTCGGACAGTTCAATGCACGCCACCGGCGCACCGGCACCTTGTGGGAGGGACGCTACAAGTCATGCCTGGTCGACAACGAAGACTACGTTCTGCGGTGTTACCGCTACATTGATCTGAACCCGATCCGCGCACGCATGATTGACAACCCGGCCGCGTACGCCTGGTCGAGTGGATCCGCTCACTGCGGCCACCGCACAGATGTTCTTCTCGAACACCACCCGGCCTACGCAGCTCTAGGCGCGACAACCGGCGCACGCGGAGAGGCCTATCGGTGCCTGTTGCACGGCAGCGAACGGGGTCAGGTTCACTTTCTGACGGGCGAGCGCGGCCGACTCCCACAGCCTGAGGCGGCCGCGAGCACTGGCGGGCCTCGGCCCCTGGCCCAATGCTCAGTGGATGGCCAGACAACCTCGACTCGACCTGCCCGGCATCCCTCAGCATGTCGTCCAGCGCGGCAACAACCGCCTGCCCTGCTTCCTGGATGACGACGACCGCCGACGCTACCTGCACCTGTTGGGCGAAGCGCTGCTCGATACCGGTTGCGCACTGCACGCCTATGTCCTGATGGACAACCACGTGCATCTTTTGCTGACACCGCCCGAAGCGGGCGCCATCTCGCACCTGATGCAGAAACTCGGGCGCGGGCACGTCGGACAGTTCAATGCACGCCACCGGCGCACCGGCACCTTGTGGGAGGGACGCTACAAGTCATGCCTGGTCGACAACGAAGACTACGTTCTGCGGTGTTACCGCTACATTGATCTGAACCCGATCCGCGCACGCATGATTGACAACCCGGCCGCGTACGCCTGGTCGAGTGGATCCGCTCACTGCGGCCACCGCACAGATGTTCTTCTCAAACACCACCCGGCCTACGCAGCTCTAGGCGCGACAACCGGCGCACGCGGAGAGGCCTATCGGTGCCTGTTGCACGAAACACTATCGGACGACGACTTGGCCGCCATCCGAACCTATCTCCAGCAACAGCGCGCATGGGGCCGGGATGATTTCCGCGCCATGGTCGAGGCCAAGACCCGCCGCTTTGCCGGTGTCCGCCCCGCCCACCGACCACCGCGCCCGGCTAACCCGCGGTAAGTGAACCTGACCCCGTTAGCTTTAGCTTGGTCCCTTTTTTCGCAAGCCCGAACTGATTCAACTTCCTCCATCCCGGTTTCGAAGGGCAGCCCGCGCGACCGGCCCGTCCGGTCAGCGGGTCAATGACCCTGCCGCCTGTTGCCCACTCGCGCTACTTTGCGCGAACTTCGGGAAGGCCTCCGCGATCGGCTCCTCCTCCGGCAAGATGTAGAACACCCCGCCCCGCTCGAAGGTCGGACGGACGATCTGCTGGTAGAACTCGGGCGAGACGTTGATGCAACCGTGCGTGATGCGGTTGTCGTCCGGCGAAGGCGATGCGAGGCGTTCGGGGCGTCGCTCGGACGGGACGCCCGTCGCGGTCGGGTGGATGGAAACCGCGGAATCGTAGTCCACCCACAGCACGCGCCCGGCGTCGATCGACGGACCGAAACCGCCCACGAAGCGACCAGCCGGCGTCGTGCGATCCCGGGCCGGAATCTCGCGTAGCGCCAAACCGGCGACGCCGGGCGCCGAATGATCGCCGACCGCCGATCCGAAGAGCGCAGGGGCTGCGCCACGAAGCCGGCCGTCGCCGCCGAAGACCAGGACCTGTGCGGCGGCCTTGTCGATGACCGCGAATGGATAGCCTTGGTTGTCCCTGACGGCGACAACCCAGCCCGCGAGCGCGATCACCGTCCCGGACACCTTCTGGCCCGGCGGAAGCTGGTCGACGGCGGCGACCGGTTGCGCGGCGGTCTCCTCGGCGCTGGCCACGCCGAAACTCGCGAACGCCAGCGCAAGTGCCAGTGCGCCACGAACGGCCCGGATCGCAGGGTATGGGCAGGTGCGGATGGGACGGCTCCTTGAAACCAGGATGGGGTGCAGACAAGGGATCCGGTGGCCAGCAAGGGCCACCGGATTCCGGTTCAGCGGTTCATCGCGAAGCGATGACTAACCGCGCGGCACGCGGCGCGGCGCCGTTTCGAGCTTCTGGACGCGGCCTTCCAATTGATCCAGCCGCTGGTTGGCCTGCTGCGCGGACTGATTGGCCTGCTGCGCGGACTGATTGGCGGATTCGGCGCTCTGGGCCGCGCTCTGCACCTTCGCATCGAGTTGATCGAGGCGCGAGTTGACCCGCACGAAGTCGTCTTTGTAGGCGCAGGCGCCAAGGCCCGAGGTGGCGACGATCGCCACGCCGAGCAGACGCGCCATCGCCAGGTGTCGTTTGGTCAGAGACATTTCCTATCTCCTTCGTCTGGTATGGGAAATAAAGCGGCCTGCGTGCCGGCCTCCCGGCCCGCCTCCGGTGACGCTGGAATACATCCCTGCGTGTGAAGATGAGGTTGAATCCCGAGGCGTGGCTTGGACCAAGACCACATTTTCCTACAGCCGGACGGGGTCCTTGGCTGCGCGCTTGATGGAATCCAACGGCAGCCGTGTCGTGTCGCCAGGAGCATGCTGAGCCGACTCATCCCAGCGGACGCCCACCATGGCCAGACTGCCACGACTTGACCTGCCAGGCATCCCGCAACACGTCGTGCACCGTGGCAACGATCGGCAGGCATGCTTCGCTACCAACGTCGATTACGGACAATACCTGCAGGTACTAGGCGAAGCCGCGCTCAAGCATGACTGCGCCGTACACGCCTTCGTACTGATGACCAACCATGTCCACCTGCTGGCAACGCCATCCGGCACGGGTGCCATTTCCCGCATGATGCAAGCGGCTGGGCGTCGCTACGTCGGCAGCTTCAACGCACGCTATCGGCGTACCGGCACATTGTGGGAGGGCCGATTCAAGGCCGCGCTGATCGACTCGGAGCGCTACCTGATGGCCTGCTACCGCTATATCGAGCTCAACCCTGTCCGAGCCGGCATGACCACCATGCCCGGGGATTACCCGTGGTCGAGCTACGCCCACAATGCATGCGGAAAACAGCATCCACTGATCACCCCGCACCAGGAATATCTCAATCTGGGATCCGATCCCGCCGCGCGCCAAACGGCCTATCGCGAACTGATCCGCGAGCACCTGGACGAACCACAGCTGATCGCCCTGCGCCAACACACCCAGCAACAACGTGCCTGGGGCAGCGACCGTTTCCGCCAACAGATCGAAGCACTGACCCAGCGGGCCGTCAGCGTCCGACCGCGCGGCCGGCCACCGAAGCCACCCGAAACATTGGAAAAATGAACCTGACCCATTTTTTGTTGATCAACTGCGACACCCGAGCCCACAACTACTGGATCAACTGGGCGCGCCGGCATGAATTCGTGGGGAAACCTCAGAACCTGACCCCTTTTTAGTTCTTTCTAGCTTTTTTCCGCCAAACGATCCAGTAGACGCAAACAATAATCGTTCCCTGGCTGCCGCCTTATCCCCTCTTCTGCAACTCGCCGTGCCTCGAGCTCACTCCCGAGATTCAAATTCAGCCATGCTAGCCGCGAAAGATCGGTGGCAGAGAGAATTTCATAATCATCGACTAGTCGTTTCACTACCCGCTCAATCGTTGCACGCTTCGCATCGCCTGGTAACCGCCCGATCTCATGTGGCTTAGCTCTCAGTGCGTTATTAAGCCGATTCGCTGCGTCGCTAACATCTCGAACAGATGCGTCCGGTAGACGCGCAATCTCTCCATACGCCAGAACTTCGCCCTCAGAGTCACCGAGCATTGAGAGAATCCGTGCCAAAGCGCGCCATGCTTCCACGACTTCACGATCAGGCGGCGAAGATTCAATAAATCTCTTCAGATATTCTGATCGAAGCATGTAGTTTTCTGGAGAGACCTGGGAAACCAGACTTTCCAGGAGCCCCCAAACGGAGGGAGTCTCATTAGCCAACCCCTCAAGTAAAGGCTGAACTTCCTCAAGTGTCACTTGTGTGCTCTCTATTTTTTTCTGAATTGCACGAATGAATCTCTGAGAGACTTCTTGAGCGGTTCGATTCACACCCGAACTCTGAGTTGCTCCAAATAACTTCAACGTCTCCAAGCACTGTTCAACAAGGGCTCTATACGAACTTGTAAGCAGCTTTTTTTTGCCAAAAGACGAAGCCGCCAAAGGGACATTAAGGTATACAACGCCGCCACCGGACGCTATATCCTCCACCATCGAAAGCCTTACCAATTCATCAATTGCCTCCGAAACACGCATGCGCTCCTGAACATGGAAAAGTAATGCTGCGTCAATAGCAAACGCCGGAACTGCGGATCGCCAAGAAGAAAGCACAAGAAATACTAGCTGCGCCGCAGGACTCATTCTTGAGTACGTCCGCTCGAAAAGCGCAATTAGCAGACGCCCCTCTTCAGCAATCACCCGCTCCGGTGCAACATAGTGTCCACGGGAAGCGATCTCACCCAAAAGTATTTTAAGAACGTAAGGATGACCACCGGACTCTCGAACCAATTCGTCAACGCGAGACGCATCCAAGAGGGCGTCAATACCTAATCTTCCAGCCGTCGTAGAAATAAGCTTTCGAGACTCATCGTCCTCCATACCTTGGACAACTATTGGCTTGTCACCGGAGAACTCGCGAGTCCGGGTTGTGATGAGAGCTTTATTCGGACTTCTAATATGAGAGTCAATCCAAGAGAACATCTCTGTCTGACTACCCACTGTTTCAAAGTTATCGAACACGAATAGAATCGGACCGACCGCAGGAGCTCTTAACTCAGCGGCAAAATACTCGTCAGTCTTGAAGCCCTTCTCAGAAGCCTCTCTCGGGCCGACCATTTCCACATAAGACTTAGCAAAATCCCTCAGTGACAATCCTTGTGGCTTGACTGTTTTTGGCCCCGAAGGCAGCAGATCAATATCACGAGAACTAAACCATATTATTTGAGCAAAGCGTTCCGATCCAGATCTCGCCAGCGCGTGACAAACCTCTAGTGCCAGAGACGTCTTGCCTGCTCCACCCGGCCCCGAAAGGCTAACGATTTCGTGCCGATCTTGAACAAGCACCTCACGGAGCTCTCTTTCCAAGGCCGCCCGCTCGATATAGTTATCAGGCCGCCCCGGCATGTTTGTGAAACATTGCCCAACAACATCGAGCTCTCTACGGCCGTCTGTTTCGCTCGGAGGAAGACTTGATGTCGGTGACTCATACGCGGAAGCGTCAAATTCAATAGCATTCCCACTGATTAATGAAATGAATTCACATCGCCCGTCCTGGTAACTACCGTTGGGAACATAAAAGTCAGATAGGTCCGCGTCTGAGATAAACAGACTCACATTCGATAGATGACCGGAAGATACTAAATATATCCCATCCCTATCGACTTTCCGAGTACCTGAGCGAAGCTCGGCAAACATTGGTGCGGATGCATCCCCTCCAATCGGAACTACCCTGTATTTTCCGGACAGATTCCTTCGCACAAAGGCCCATGGCAGGTTTAGAACTTCTAAATAATCCACGAGAAATCGCATTGACTTCCGTAGAGAAATATAGGACGCCGCAAGCTTTTCCGACTTCGGCGCTCCGTGACCCCTAGTTTTATTTCGGATTTGGACAAACCAGTGAAACCAAGCCCTAAGGCTAGTTGAAGGCGCTTGCGCTCCTGGCTCTAGTCCTAGACTGGCCATCGCGTCAGTCATATCAGTCAGGCACTGAGACTCGGGCGATCCAGCTGCGTTCTTTGTTACCAACTGCTTCTGTAAGAGACGAATTGCCGGATGAAGGACTTCGTACGTGGGCCCAGTAAGTATTTCATCAAGAGCGGCGACATGGTCTCCAACCCCCGACGCTCTGACCAATCGGTATTCAATCGCATAGCCACGCCTATCTGGATCGGGCTGAGCACCCGACGCGAAAGCAACTGCTACTAATTTGACGATGAATTCACCGAGGTAGAGCAGGCTATGAAAAGCAGCAACTTCAGAGTCATGAAGCTCGACGTCCACCCGATTCCACGATCGGACAAGAGGGATGAAATTTGATATTTTATCCACTTCAGTCATTGCATTTCCCTTTGCGCCGCAACGTTGGCGAATTTGAATGTGGTCGGATATTTTTATGAGGGTACGTTATAGATATCGTCAGGACCTAGCCACAAGAGGACACGTGATTTCTCATCAACGGCCCAACATTGAAGTCGCTTATGTTTACGCCTCACTGAATCAGTGTTTCACATATTCCGCCGATACTCCCCTCCAACTTCGTAGAGAGCATGACTGATCTGCCCCAGCGAGTTGTACTTCACCGCCTCGATCAGCCAAAAACGAAAAACGGGGTCAAAAGCGGGGTCAGGTTCACTTACAACCGCCAGTCGTTCCCGCCACGCCCCTCACCCCTCTCCGGCCACACCGGACACAACGCCTCCACCACCTCCATCAACTCTACCCAGTCGGAAAGATCCCCCTTCCCCAGCAGCGAGGCCGACGCGACGTAGCCGCCGACCAGCGGCTCGGCCATCCGGTCAGGATGTTTCATCGGCAATTTGGGCGAGGAGTTCATCCAGCAGTTCCGTGCGGTCGAACAAGGCGAAGTACTCGCGTACCTCGGCCATGTTGAGCTTTCCGCGCTGTGCCCGCAACAACGCGCGAATATCGTCGAGGTCACGCGTGCGGGACGGATTGTTGACCAGGGCTTGCAACTTGAAGCCGATCAAGCCCTCTGCGCTGATCACCCGCAGGTTGCCAAGCGCCGTAGCGCGTTCGCTGGCTTCACCCAACAGGCGCCTCGCGATGGGGCGATGGGCGTAGAGCAGGTCCAGCCCTTCATCGCCGCGCAGATAGTTGGCCGCGTCTTCGCTGCGATGCACGCAGCGATAACCCAGGTCGAGCAGGATGCCGTGCAGGCGATCTGCGTCGTCCGCATCGACGAGGAAGTCCACGTCCCGGGTGGCGCGTACCACTCGGTGCGCCGCCAGCGCCAGCCCACCGATCAACGCAGGCGTCGTCTTGCAGCCGACAAACGCGGCGACGGCCTGCCTGATCTGATCAACCAGGCGCGACATGCGTTACATGTTCCGCCGGTATTCGCCACCCACCTCATACAACGCATGGCTGATCTGCCCCAGCGAATGCGTCTTCACCGCCTCCATCAGCGCCGCAAAGACATTCTTGCGATCCCGCGCGGTTTTCTGCAGGTAGGCCAGGCCATGGTTGTCGTGGACTTGCTGCACGGGTGCGTCGGTGGAATCGGTGCCGTGCGCGTGCGAGGTCTCGCCGGCGGGCGCCAGCGCGTTGCGCGCCTTCTGGAATGTCCGCACGTTCGCGATCTGCTGCCCCTTCTCCTCCTCCGTCGACCGAATCAACTCAATCTCGGTCGCGATCTCCCCGCCATGATCCTTCGGCAGGAAGGTATTGACGCCGATCAGCGGCAGCGAGCCGTCGTGCTTCTTGTGCTCGTAATACAGCGACTCTTCCTGGATCTTGCCGCGCTGGTACATGGTGTCCATGGCGCCGAGCACGCCGCCGCGCTCGCTGATCGCCTCGAACTCCTTGTACACGGCCTCTTCCACCAGGTCGGTGAGTTCCTCGACCACGTAGCTGCCCTGCCACGGGTTCTCGTTGAAGTTGAGGCCCAGCTCCTTGTTGATGATCATCTGGATCGCCACGGCGCGGCGCACGCTTTCTTCGGTGGGCGTGGTGATGGCTTCGTCGTAGGCGTTGGTGTGCAGGGAGTTGCAGTTGTCGAACAGCGCGTACAGCGCCTGCAGCGTGGTGCGGATGTCGTTGAACTGGATTTCCTGCGCGTGCAGCGAGCGGCCGCTCGTCTGGATGTGGTACTTCATCATCTGGCTGCGCGCGCTGGCGCCGTAGCGCTCGCGCATGGCGCGGGCCCAGATGCGGCGGGCCACGCGGCCGATCACGGTGTATTCCGGGTCCATGCCGTTGGAGAAGAAGAACGACAGGTTGGGCGCGAAGTCGTCGATCTTCATGCCGCGCGCGAGGTAGTACTCCACGATGGTGAAGCCGTTGCTGAGCGTGAAGGCGAGCTGGCTGATCGGGTTCGCGCCGGCTTCGGCGATGTGGTAGCCGGAGATGGACACCGAGTAGAAGTTGCGGACCTTGTGCTCCACGAAGTACTGCTGGATGTCGCCCATCATGCGCAGGGCGAATTCGGTGGAGAAGATGCAGGTGTTCTGCGCCTGGTCCTCCTTCAGGATGTCGGCCTGCACGGTGCCGCGCACGCGGGTCAGCGTGTCGGCCTTGATGCGGGCGTAGGTTTCCGCGTCCACCAGCTGGTCGCCGGTCACGCCGAGCAGACCCAGGCCCAGGCCGTCGTTGCCCTGGGGCAGTTCGCCGGAATACTGCGGACGGCCGTTCGGGTACATCGCGGCGATGGTCTTTTCCGCCGCGGCCCAGCGCGCGGGATCTTCCTTGAGGTGCTTCTCCACGTTCTGGTCGATCGCGGTGTTCATGAACATCGCCAGGATCATCGGCGCCGGGCCGTTGATGGTCATCGACACCGAGGTGCCGGGCGCGCTGAGGTCGAAGCCGGAGTACAGCTTCTTCATGTCGTCCAGGGTGGCGATGTTGACGCCGGAGTTGCCGATCTTGCCGTAGATGTCCGGGCGCGGCGCCGGATCCTCGCCGTACAGCGTGACCGAGTCGAACGCGGTGGACAGGCGCGTGGCGGCGCCGCCCTGGCTGAGGTAATGGAAGCGGCGGTTGGTGCGCTCGGGCGTGCCCTCGCCGGCAAACATGCGGGTGGGGTCCTCGCCGCTGCGGCGGTACGGGTACACGCCGCCGGTGTAGGGGTAGTGGCCGGGCAGGTTTTCCTTGCCGAGGAACATGAGCTGGTCGCCCCAGCTGTCGGTCTTCGGCGGCGCCACCTTGGGGATCTTCTGGTGGCTCAGCGACTCGCGGTAGTTCTCCACGCGGATCAGCTTGTCGCGCACCTTGTACTCGTTGACGTCCTTGGTGACGGACTCGCGCAGCTTCGGCCAGTCGCGCAGCAGGTGGATGGACTCGTGGCTGAGTTCCTTCAGCGCGGCGTTGTAGCGCTGGCGCAGCAGCAGCAGGGTGCGGTCGGTGGCCTCCCCATCCTGCGGGTGAAGATCCTCGCCGTGATACAGCTCCAGCGGCTTCGGCAGCCTGGTGTCGCCCAGTTCCTTCAGCGACTCGTAGTAGTGCTGCGCCTTGCTGGCGGCTTCGGCCTGGTGCGCGACGGAAGCGTTGATGCCGCGCCCCTGTTCGGCGATCTCGGCCAGGTAGCGCACGCGGCTGCCGGGGATCAGCACGGTGGCGCGCGGCTCCTTCAGCGTGGTGTCGACCTGCGGCGTCCACTTCTCCGCCGGCAGGTGCAGCTTGTCGCGCAGCAGCCGGCACAGGTTGGCGAACATCCAGGTGACGCCGGGGTCGTTGAACTGGCTGGCGATGGTGGGATACACCGGCACGTCCTCGTCGGCCACCTTGAACGCGGTGCGGTTGCGCTTCCACTGCTTGCGCACGTCACGCAGCGCGTCCTCGGCGCCGCGCTTGTCGAACTTGTTGAGCACGATGAGCTCGGCGAAGTCGATCATGTCGATCTTCTCCAGCTGGCTGGCCGCGCCGTAGTCGCTGGTCATCACGTAGACCGGGAAATCGACCAGGTCGACGATCTCCGAATCGCTCTGGCCGATGCCGGCGGTTTCGACGATGACCAGGTCGTACGGCTGGCTCTTCAGGAAATCGATGCAGTCGTGCAGCACCACGCTGGTGGCGGCGTGCTGGCGGCGGGTGGCCATCGAACGCATGTAGACGCGCTTGGAGCGCAGCGAATTCATGCGGATGCGGTCGCCCAGCAGCGCGCCACCGGAACGGCGGCGGGTGGGGTCGACCGCGAGCACGGCGATGCGCATCCCGGGGAACGCGTGCAGGAAGCGCAGCAGCAGTTCGTCCACCACGCTGGACTTGCCGGCGCCGCCGGTGCCGGTGAGGCCGAGCACGGGCGTGTGCTTGCCGGCCAGCTTCCACTGCTTGCGCTGATGCTCCAGCTCGGCTTCGGAGAGCTTGCCCTCCTCGATCGCCGACAGCATGTGGCCGATCGAGATCTCGTCGTCGATGTCGACCCTGGGCAACGCGCCGGTTTCGGAGGCGGCACGTTTGGCGGCGGCGCTGCCGGCGCGCTGCACCACGTCCTCGATCATGTGCACCAGGCCCATGTGCATGCCGTCGTTCGGGTGGTAGATGCGCTCCACGCCGTAGGCTTCCAGCTCGCGGATCTCCTCCGGCGTGATGGTGCCGCCGCCGCCGCCGAACACGCGCACGTGGCCGGCGCCGCGCTCGCGCAGCATGTCGACCATGTACTTGAAGTACTCCACGTGGCCGCCCTGGTAGGAACTCAGCGCGATCGCGTCGGCATCCTCCTGCAGCGCGGCGCGCACCACGTCCTCGACCGGGCGGTTGTGGCCGAGGTGGATCACCTCCGCGCCCTGGGCCTGGATGATCCGCCGCATGATGTTGATCGCCGCGTCGTGACCATCGAACAGGCTGGCCGCGGTGACGAAACGCAGCGGGGTGGTTTCCGTCTGCGTGGCGCTGGCGGGGACGTGCTTGGCGGGGGAACTCATGCTGACTCCGACATCGTGTGCTTGAACCTGACAATTCTAGTGGGGATCGCAGTGAAGAGTTTGCTGCATCGCGTACCGGAGCGTATGGGGTCGGTGACGCCCGACATCCCCTTTTCTTATGCGGGCCACGAATTGCCTGCATACTGGCGCCCACGGGAACAGGCCACGCAAGGCCGAAAGGCCATCGTGCACGGCACGCTGCCGCCACCCGGCCCTGCGCGGCAGGCAACGCCTGCCGCGCAGGGCCGCTCCACTTCAACGCAACCTAGGGACAGCACGCATGAAGAAGGCATTGTTTGGCGCACTTCTCGCCCTCGCGGCGACGGCAGCCCACGCCAGTACCGCCCGGGACGTCGAGTCCTCCACCGTGGTCAAGGGCAGCATCGTGGTGGCCAAGGACGGCACGGTGCAGACCGCGGTCGTCGATGACGCGAAGAAATACGGGCAGCCCATCGCGGACATGGTGCGCAGGGCAGCGCTGCAGTGGCGCTTCCAGCCGGTGCTGCGCGACGGCGCGCCGGTGCTGGCCAAGGCCAGCATGCATGTGCGGGTGATCCTCAAGAGAATTTCCGCCGGCAACTACAACGCGCGCATCAAGGGCGCCACGTTCGGCGACTCCGACCCGAACGATACCGGCACGCTGCGCAATGCCGAACGCATCCAGCGGATCGCGCCCAGGTATCCGGAGGCGGCGATCCGGGCTCGGGTGCAAGGCACGGTGTACATGGCATTGCACGTGGACCGCAGCGGCCGGGTGACCGAGGCCGTCGCCGAGCAGGTCAACCTCGGCAACACCGGCCCGGACCGTGTCCTCCAGCGATACCGCGATGTCCTGGCCAAGGCGGCGCTGACGGCTGCACGCCAGTGGACCTATGCGATTCCCGCCACCGGCAAGCTGGCCAGGCAGGACAGCTGGACCGCCCGCGTTCCGGTCAACTTCTATCTGAACGAATTTGGTGCACCCAAGCTCGACCGCACCTGGCAGACCTACGTCCCCGGGCCGTATACGCCGGCCCCCTGGGTCGACCGGCCGGACATGGACGCTGCCGACGCCATCGCCGACGGCGCCGTGCAGACCGACGGCGCGGGCCCGACTTTGCTTTCTGCGCCAGACCACGGTTGACCTGCTGACGCGCCCGCCCGCACCGCGGGCGCAGCGAGCCGCCCCTGCCCGGAAGCGAGTGCCTGGCTCAGGCCACGCCGTACGGCAGGTTCGGCGAACTCACCACGCGCTCGCCCACCGGCTCGCCGCGCACGAAAGCCCGCGCTGCCTCGATCACTTCGGGCGCATCGAGCACGCGGCGATGGCCCAGGCCCTGCGTGGTGTACAGCCGCGCGCCGCGCCAGTGCCGCGCGTAGCGTTCGCCTTCGGCCCACGGCACGTCGGCATCGTCCAGGTCGTGCACGATCAGCGCGGGCTGGCCCAGCATGGCCAGCTTGCGCTCTACCTGCAGTTCGTCGATGTGCACGCCGGTGCGCCGGTGCAGCCACGCGTAGAACGGCTGGCGCAGATGGCCGGCCAGGCGCACGAAGCGGAAGAAGCGCCGCGTCGCCGCCTTCATGTCGGCGGCCGGCGCCACCAGGACCAGCCGCTCGGCATGCCAGTGCTCGTCCTGCGCGAGGGTGACGGCGGCGCCGCCGAGCGAGTGGCCCACCGCCAGCGCGGCGTTGCCGTAACGCGCGCCGATCGCGCGGATCGTCGCGATGAACTCCGGCAGCGTGCACAGCTTGCCGCTGCTGTGGCCGTGGCCGGGCTGGTCGAAGGTGACCACGGCCAGGCCCTGCGCGCGCAGCTGCGCCACCCACGGCAGGAAGCGCAGGCCGAAGCTGGACCAGCCGTGCGCCAGCAGCGCGTAGGGCTGGGTCGACGGGTCGCCCCAGACGTAGGTGGCGACGGTTTCGCCGTTGACGTGCAGCTCGCCGCGCTGCATGTCCGCGTCGCCCTGCACCGCCTGCGCGCGGCTGCGGCTGCTGGCGAACGGGGTGGCGAACAGGCGCGCGGCGCGGTTCACCGTGCGCTGCGGGGCGAGCCGGCCGCCCAGCGCGAAGCCGGTGCGCACGGTGGTGAGCTTGAGTCGGTCGATGACGGTGGACATGGGCATGGCCTCAGGGTTGCCAGCTGCGCCACAGGCGCTCGAACGCGGCGCGGGTGCGTTGCCCGGCCTCGTCGAACCCGAACAGCCCGGCGTCGTGGTGCAGGCCGAGCATCAGCGCGTAGATCTCGAAGGCGAGCTGGGCGACGTCGGTGTCGGCACGCAGGTGGCCCAGCTCGACCGCCTGCGCGATCGCCTTCTGCAGTTCGTCGCGCCAGCCGGCCTGCTGCCGCACCACGCCGTCGTGCAGCGCGCCGTCGCGGCCGTCGTACTCGCTGGCGGCGGACAGCAGCACGCAGCCGCTCTGGTGCTCGCGCGCCCATTCGAACCAGTTCGCCACGATCGCGCGCAGCCGCGGCAGGCCGCGCGGCCGCTGCAGCGCCGGCAGCAGCACCCGGTCCACGAAGCGCTGGCGGCCGGTGTCGAGCACGGCCAGCTGCAGGTCTTCGCGCGAGCCGAAGTGGGCGAACACGCCGCTCTTGGACATGCCCACGTCGCCCGCCAGGCCGCCGATCGACAGGCCTTCCAGCCCGTCGCGGCGGGCCAGCGCATAGGCGTGGTCGAGGATGGTGTCGCGGGTGGCGGCGCGCTTGCCGGGGTGGCTGGTGGTCGTCATGGCGACGAAAAATAGCACGACCGTTCGTTCTATATCAAGCGCACGCTCACGCGGCCTCGCCGGGCGCTGCGGGTATGCTCCCGCACTGCACGCCAAGGAGGATCCCGCATGAACATCCGCAACCTGAGCATCCCGCTGGCCACCGCCCTGCTGGCCGCCTGCGTCACCTCGCCGACCGGCCGCTCGCAGCTGATGATGGTGTCGGACAGCCAGATGAGCGAGATGGGCCTGGCCGCGTTCAACGACATGCGCAAGCAGGGCAAGTTCGTCGACGCGCCGCGCGAGCGCGCCTACGCCACCTGCGTGTCGAACGCGCTGATCGCGGTGCTGCCGCCGCCGTGGAACACCCAGCAGTGGGAAGTGCAGATCATCGGCGACGACACGGCCAACGCATTCGCCCTGCCCGGCGGGCGGATCGGCGTGAACCGGGGCATGTTCAAGCTCGCCACCGACCAGGACCAGCTGGCGGTGGTGCTCGGCCACGAGCTGTCGCACGTGGTGGCGCGGCACGGCGCGGAGCGCGTCTCCGACAACATGGCGGCGCAGGTCGCGGTGGCCGCCGGCAGCATCTACGCCGGCACGCGCGGCAGCGACACCGGCAACGTCGCGGCCCTGCTCGGCGTGGGCGCGCAGGTGGGCATCCTGCTGCCGTTCTCGCGCACCCAGGAGAGCGAGGCCGACACGCTGGGCCAGCGCTACATGGCGCAGGCCGGTTTCGACCCGCGCGCGGCGGTGACGCTGTGGGACAAGATGGGCGCGCAGGGCGGCAGCAAGCCGCCGGCGTTTTTGTCCACCCACCCGTCTTCCGGCAACCGTGCGCAGTCGCTGGAGAGGCAGGCACAACAGCTGCTGCCGGTGTATCAGCAGGCACGTGCCGGCGGCCACGCACCGAACTGCCGGCTGTAGGCGGCCCGACGGCTATCGTCGGCTGAACGGGGGACGGCGCGCCGTCAACTGCGCACGCCGCCCGTCGTTTTCCGTACTGCCCGCCGCGCTTCGCGGCGCTGACGGAGAACACGATGACTTGCTCGCTCAAGCTGGCCCTGCTGGCCGGACTCGGCCTGGCTTTCGCCGGCGCCACGTATGCGCCGCCCGCGGCCGCACGCACCCAGGTGGCGGTCGGCATCAGCATCGGCGTGGCTCCGCCACCGCCGCGGTTCGAGCGGGTGCCGCCGCCGCGCCGCGGCTACGTCTGGGCGCCGGGCTACTGGCGCTGGAGCCCGCACGCCCATCGCCACGTGTGGGTCGGCGGCGGCTGGGTCAGGCTGCATCCGGGTCGCCACTACCGGCCGGCGCACTGGGTGCGCCACGGCCACCAGTGGCGCTTCCGGCCCGGCTACTGGGGCCGCTGAAACTCCCGGCGCGGGCCGCCGGATCGCGTCCATACGCCGCTGCCTTGTTGCGTCGCGTCACCACCCGCGGGGGCGACGTATTAAACTTGTCGCTTTGATTCATCGCCCCGGCTCCGGTCGGGGCGATGAGTTTCCGGCGTTTTCATCACCCTCCGGCGGATTCCCGCGGTCTCTTCCGCCACCCATCTGTAGATGCCCACCGGCACCGTAAATCATGGAGTCACCGTTCCAATGATCTTTGAAACCATCGCCAACACGGGTCACGAAGAAGTCGTCTTCTGCCACAACAAGGACGCCGGCCTGAAGGCCATCATCGCGATCCACAACACGGTGCTGGGCCCCGCGCTCGGCGGTCTGCGCATGTGGCCGTACAAGACCGAGCAGGAAGCAGTGAACGACGTGCTGCGCCTGTCGCGCGGCATGACCTTCAAGAACGCCGTGGCCGGCCTCAACCTGGGCGGCGGCAAGGCGGTGATCATCGGCGATCCGAGCAAGGACAAGTCCGAGGCGCTGTTCCGCGCGTTCGGCCGCTTCGTCAACTCGTTGAACGGCCGCTACATCACCGCCGAGGACGTCGGCATCGACGTCAACGACATGGAATACGTGTTCCGCGAGACCGAGTACGTCACCGGCGTGCACCAGGTGCACGGCGGCTCGGGCGACCCGTCGCCGTTCACCGCCTACGGCACCTTGCAGGGCCTGATGGCCGCGCTGCAGTTCAGGCACGGCAACGAGGACGTGGGCAAGTACAGCTACGCCGTGCAGGGCTGCGGCCACGTCGGCGGCGAGTACATCAAGCTGCTGCGCGAACAGGGCGCCAAGGTGTTCGTCACCGACATCAACAAGGAAGCGGTGCAGCGCTGCGTGGACGAGCTGGGCTGCGAGGCGGTGGGCCTGGACGAGATCTACGACGTCGACGCCGACGTGTACTCGCCGTGCGCGCTGGGCGGCACGCTGAACGAGCAGACCATCGACCGCATCAAGGCCAAGATCATCTGCGGCCCGGCCAACAACCAGCTGGCCACCGACGCGATCGGCGACGAGCTGAACCGCCGCGGCGTGCTGTACGCGCCGGACTACGCGGTGAACGCCGGCGGCGTGATGAACGTGTCGCTGGAGATCGACGGCTACAACCGCGAGCGCGCGATGCGCATGATGCGCACCATCTACTACAACCTGGGCCGCATCTTCGAGATCTCGAAGACCGAAAACATCCCCACCTACAAGGCGGCCGACCGCCTCGCCGAGGAGCGCATCAGCGCGATCGGCAAGCTGAAGCTGTCGCACATGGGCAACGGCGGCACCCGCTTCCAGGGCCGCATGCGCGGTCAGTAAGCGGCGCCGGTACGGGCGGGCCGGCTCTCGGCCCGCCCCGGTTTCGACCAGGGCCTGCCGCCGCCCGCGGCAGGCTTTTGCTTGTGCGGGCCATTGATCGAGTAATCTGCGGCAGGGGGTGCCAAGGGTGCGCAGAATGATGATCTGGCTGGGCTGGGGCTTGTTCGCGCTGGTGTTGCTGGTGATCAGCGGGCTGCTGCTCGCCGACCGCCTGACCCCGCGTGCCACCGGCACGCCCGGCGCGGCCCTGCCATTGCAGCCGGCACAGACCCCGATCGACCGCGAGCTGGCCCCCTACCTGGCCGCGCACCCCGGCAAGACCGCGGCGACCCTGCTGCCCGACGGACTGGATGCGTTCGCCGCGCGCGCCGCCTCCGCACGCCTGGCCGGGCGCAGCCTGGACCTGCAGTACTACATGTGGCACGACGACCTGGTCGGCCACCTGCTGGCGCGCGAGGTGTACGCCGCGGCCGAGCGCGGCGTGCGCGTGCGCCTGCTGCTCGACGACATCAACACCAAGGGACTCGACCCGGCGCTGCTGGCGCTGGACGCGCACCCGAACATCGAGGTGCGCCTGTACAACCCGTTCCGCAACCGCAGCGGCGCGTGGCGCCTGCTGGAGATGGTGCAGCGCTTCTTCAGCGTCAACCACCGCATGCACAACAAGGCGTGGATCGCCGACGGCCGGGTCGCGCTGGTCGGCGGCCGCAACATCGGCAACGAGTATTTCGACGCCGACCAGCGCGTGAACTTCCGCGACCTCGACATGCTGCTGCTCGGCCCGGCGGTGGTCGACGCCAGCGCGATCTTCGACGATTTCTGGAACTCCAGCGCCGCGGTGCCGATCGCGGCGCTGAACCCGCAGACGCCGGAACACCTGCACGCCCTGGTGGCGGCGCTCGCCCGCGAGTGCGCCGACGCCAGCGCGCAGGTCTACCTGGACCGGGTCGCCGCCTCGCCTTCCGCGCAGCGCCTGGCCAACCACGAACTGTCGCCGCACTGGAGCGCGAACATCACGGTGGCATCGGACCCGCCGCTGAAGACGAAGTCCGCCGACCGCCGCGGCTGGCTGCAGCCGCGGCTGGCCGCCCACCTGGGCGGCGTGCACAGCGAGGTGCTGCTGATCTCGCCCTACTTCGTTCCCGGCGCTCAGGGCACGGCGACCCTGCTCGACCTGGTGCGCGGCGGCGCCCGCGTCGGCGTGATCACCAATTCGCTGGCCGCGAACGACGTACCCGCCGTGCACGGCGGCTACGAGCGCTACCGCAGGCGACTGCTGAACGGCAACGTGGGCCTGTTCGAGATCCGCCGCCACGGCCCGGTCGCCACCCACAGCCTGTTCGGCAGCAGCGGCGCCAGCCTGCACACCAAGGCCTTCGTGATCGACGGCGCGCGCGGCTTCGTCGGTTCGTTCAACCTCGATCCGCGCTCGGCCAACCTCAATACCGAGATGGGCGTGCTGTTCGACGACCCCGGCCTGGCCCGCGACCTGCGCCAGGAATACCTGCGGCTGGCCGCACCGGAACTGAGCTACCAGCTGCGCCGCGGCGCGGACGGCTCGCCACAATGGCTGGACCGCAGCGTACAACCGCCGCGCGTGCTCGAACACGAGCCCGAGGCCGGCTGGTGGCTGCGCACGATCACCCGCGCGATCAGCTGGCTGCCGATCGAATCGCAGCTGTAGCATTCTGCTGGACGGGCAATGCCCGCCACCTGGCATCGATGCACGAAGCAAAAGCCGGCAGTTCCTGGATGGCGGCGAAACCCTGCCTCTCACCGGCGCCCTCGGGCCGCGTGCGCTAAAATCGCCGGTCTGCATCCAAGGAGTTTGCCATGCGTCCGTTTCCGCTCGGAGAAGACATCGACCTGCTGCGCGAGTCCGTGCATGCCTTCGCCGAAAAGGAGATCGCCCCGCGCGCCGACCGCATCGACCGCGACAACCTGTTCCCCGCCGACCTGTGGCGCAAGTTCGGCGAGCTGGGCCTGCTCGGCGTGACCATCCCCGAGACCTACGGCGGCAGCGGCATGGGCTTCCTGGCGCACATGGTGGCGATGGAGGAGATCTCGCGCGCGTCCGGCTCGGTCGGCCTGTCCTACGGCGCGCACTCCAACCTGTGCCTGAACAACATCCACCACAACGGCAACGAGGCGCAGCGCAGGAAGTACCTGCCGAAGCTGTGCAGCGGCGAGCACGTCGGCGCGCTGGCGATGAGCGAGCCTGGCGCCGGCTCCGACGTGGTCGGCTCGATGAGCTGCAAGGCCGAGCTGCACGGCGACACGTGGGTCGCCAACGGCAACAAGATGTGGATCACCAACGGCCCCGACGCCGACGTGCTGCTGGTCTACATGCGCACCGCGCCGCGCCCGGCCGGCAGCCGCTGCATGACCGCCTTCATCGTCGAGAAGGGCATGAAGGGCTTTTCCACCGCGCAGAAGCTGGACAAGCTCGGCATGCGCGGCTCCAACACCTGCGAACTGGTGTTCGAGAACTGCGAGATCCCCGCCGAGAACGTCGTCGGCGAAGTGAACGAAGGCGTGCGCGTCTTGATGAGCGGCCTGGACACCGAACGGCTGGTGCTCTCCGGCGGCCCGATCGGCCTGATGCAGGCGGCGCTGGACCTCACCCTGCCCTACGTGCGCGAGCGCAAGCAGTTCAACGCGCCGATCGGCACCTTCGAGATCATGCAGGCCAAGGTCGCCGACATGTACACCGCGCTGCAGTCCTCGCGCGGCTTCGCCTACATGGTCGCGCAGCAGTTCGACAGCGGGGTGAAGTCGCGCATCGATCCGGCCGCCTGCCTGCTCAACGCCTCGGTCAACGCGGTGAAGGTGGCGCTGGAGGCGATCCAGTCGCTGGGCGGCAACGGCTACATCAACGAGTTCCCCGCCGGCCGCCTGCTGCGCGACGCCAAGTTGTACGAGATCGGCGCGGGCACCAACGAGATCCGCCGCATGCTGATCGGCCGCGAGCTGTTCCACGGCAAGGCGTAAGACAACGCGCCGCCGACCGGAAGCATCGGCGCGGGCACATCGAGCGGGTTTCCGCCGCATGCTGATCGGCCGCGAGCTGTTCCACGGCAAGGCGTAAGACAACGCGCCGCCGACCGGAAGCGTCGGCGCGGGCACATCGAGCGGGTTTCCGCCGCATGCTGATCGGCCGCGAGCTGTTCCACGGCCAGGCGTAAGACAACACGCCGCTGACCGGAAGCGTCGGCGCGGGCACATCGAGCGGGTTTTCGCCGCATGCTGATCGGCCGCGAGCTGTTCCACGGCAAGGCGTAAGACAACACGCCGCCGACCGGAAGCGTCGGCGCGGGCACATCGAGCGGGCTTCCGCCGCATGCTGATCGGCCGCGAGCTGTTCCACGGCAAGGCGTAAGACAACGCGCCGCCGACCGGAAGCATCGGCGCGGGCACATCGAGCGGGTTTCCGCCGCATGCTGATCGGTCGCGAGCTGTTCCACGGCAAGGCGTGATCTCGCTACACCGCGAAGAGAAAGGCCCGCGTCACGCGGGCCTTTTCATGCGTGCGCCGCTGCGCTCAGAACGCCCAGCTGAAACTGGCGCTGGCCATCTGCGCCTGCCGGCCCTGGCCCAGGTAACGGTCGTAGCCGAACTGCAGGCTGGCGCGCGCAGTCATCTGCCAGTCCAGCGTGGTGCCGAGCACGCCGCCGTAGCGCGACAGGCCGATGCCGCCGAGCGGGGCGTACTGGTCGATGCCGCTGAAGCTGGCGTCGAATGCCTCGCCGCGCAGGCCGAACGAGCGCTGCCACAGCATGCGCCCCTGCAGGGCGAGGCTGCCGCCATCGGCCAGTGCCCAATCATGGCGGGCACGCAGGCCCGCGCCGGCCTGCCAGCGCGCCGTGCGCTGCGCCGACGACTTCAGGCCGAAGCCGTAGGCGCCCGGCTCGTCGAAACCATCGCGCCGGATCTGCGCGTACTGCAGGTTCACGTACGGAGTGAGCTGCGTGCGGCCCAGGGCGAAGCGGTAGCCGCTTTCGCCATAGGCCACGCCGTAACGGCCATTCACGTCGCTGGCCACCCCGGCGAACTGATCGCCGAGCTGCAGTTGGCGACGCATGGTCTCGCGGTAGCTGCCGACGCCGAAGCGGCCCATGGTGTACCACGCGCCACGGATCACGCCGCCGTACAGCATGCCTTCCAGCGCATGGCTGCGGCCCTGGTCCGCGCTTTCGGCCAGTCGCCCCAGGCTCTGGCTGCGGCTCAGCGCGTAACCGGCAATGCCGTTGCCGCCGACACGCAGGTCCTGCCCGACCAGCGCACCGCTGAGGTCGTAGCCGACGTGCCGGTAGCCGCTGCGCGACAGGCCGCCGTGATAGCCGAGGTTCTGCGTCCAGGCGCCGGCGCGCGGCGCATCGAGCAGGCTGTCGAAACGGTCGGACAGCGCGCGCGTACCGGCATCGATCGCCTCGAAGGTCATCGCCGCGCTGGCGGCGTGCAACTGGCCCGAAAGGCTTTCCAGCGAACGCTGCATGACCCCGGTGGACACGGCGTGCTGCAGGCTCGCGGCCCCGGCGACGAAACCCCCGCTGACCGGCACGCCGCTGGCGCTGCCCTGCAACTGGCTGTTGACCTGCTCGAATGCGCTCTGCGCGCGTTGCGCGGCACCAAAGCTGGCGGCCGTATACGGCAGTCCCTGGATCTGGCTCAGGTTCACCTGCTGCACATCGAGCCAGGCGCTGCTGGCGTCGTAGCCCAGCGATGCGGTCAACGCCACGCCGGGTGCCGTGTTCAGGGCCGAAAAAGTACCCGTCAAGCCGCCGTATGCGGACAACACCGTCGTGTGCGAGTTGATGGTGTAGCCGGTGTTGGCGCCGTACACGTAGAGATCGCCGCCGGCCAGGCTGGCCGTGCCGTTCACGTTGAGCTGCGAGCCCAGCGATACCGCCAGTCGCCCGTTGCCTTGCTGCAGGTAGTTGCCGCTTACATTGACGTTGCCTGGACCAACCACCAAGGTGCCGGCGTTGGTCACGTTGTTGAAGACCTGGAAACCAACGGGATTCTGCGGCGTATCGGCGGACATCAAGGTGCCCTGCGCACCGATCTCGACAGGGCTGCTCAACGTGAACACGGCAAGCGTGCCGCCCTGCACCTGGGTGAGGCCGGTATAGGTGTCGCCAGCGTAGAGATTGAGCCTGCCCGACCCCTGCTTGATCAGTCCGCCGGCGCCGGAGACCGAATTGCCCCAGGTCGAGGTGCCGCTGAAGTTCACCGTGACATCGCCCCAGTCGAACCGGGCCGGTCCGTTGACCGCCTTGAACACATCCAGCATGCCGTAGCCGAAGGTGGTGTCGGGGCCGGGCGCGCCGAGGTCGCGCGCGGTGCCGAGCAAGGTCTGCCTTACCAGGTCGTTGCTGAAGTACGGAAAGGCCTGCCATACCAGCGCCGCGGCGCCGGAAACTTCCGGTGCCGCGAACGAGGTGCCGCTGACCACCCAGTAGGTCGGAATGACGCCGGCGACGGCATCCTTGTCGCTGACGATCACGTCGCCCGGTGCAGCAAGGCAGTAGTTCATCGCCCTGCCGCAGGCGTTCGAATAACTCGCCAGCTGGGCCGGGTGATTGCTGTCGATCGCCACCGCGACCAGCCAGCCCGGCTCCAGCTGCGGCGCCAGACTTGGCAGGCTGGCGATGTCGCTGGGATCGCTGCGCGAATCGTTGCCGGCGGCGAACACCACCAGCCCGCCATGCTGCAGCACGAACGGTTCGTAGGCCTGGGCGAAGGCCTGGTTGATCGAGGCGTCGGCGGTGTTCCAGTAGATGCCGCCCCAGGAGTTGTTCATCACCTGCACGCCGGCGTTGATCAGGTCCGGGTTCAGGGTCTGCGCGAAGAAGGCCGCATCGGCAGCCGTGACCGCGTTGCCCTGGCCCGAACCGTCGTCCTTCGGCTCGACGTCGCTGATGATGCGCGCCGACACCAGGCTGGCGCCCGGCGCGATGCCGCCGGGGAACTTGTCGAACGCCTTTCCGGCAGCGATCTGCGAGACCCAGGTGCCGTGCCCGACCACGTCGTCGACCGCGGTATTGTTGGTGGCCGGATCGACGTAGATCAGTTCCTGCTTGACCCGCCCGATCAGCGCCGGGTGGTCGCGCATGATGCCGCTGTCGACCACGCCGATGGTCACGCCCACGCCGGTGTAGCCCAGGTTGTGCGCGGCTTCGGCGTTGGTGAGCGACAGCTGGGCGTCCAGCGGCGGCTGGTCGGACGGCGCGGTCGGCGGCGGCGAGCTCGGCACCGTCGGCGGCGGCGTCGGCTTGACGTTGCCGCCTCCGCCGCAGGCACTCAAGCCCAGTGCCATGGCCACCAGCCAGGCCATTTCGCGATACCGCAAACCCGAGTCGCGCACTTTCATCAATCCCCCTGACCCTGCCATCCGATCCCACGCATGGGCGGCGCGATGGATGCGCCGCCGGCTGCCCCGACACCCATCTTGGCACAACGAAAATCCAATGAAACGGGCGCAAATCCGCATGTCGCAAGGATTTGCGGGCGTTTGCCGAGTTTTGCGGCGGGCTGCGATAATTGCGCGGTTGTCTGTCAGGCGTTCGCGCCCCTCAAGTCTTGCAAGCGGAGTTATCCATGTCGGATGTCAGCGTCGTCATCGTCGGTGCCAAGCGCACCGCCATCGGCTCCTTCCTCGGCCAGTTCACCGGCGTGCCCACGCCGAAGCTCGGCGCCACCGCGATCCGCGCCGCGCTGGAGCAATCCGGCGTCGCCCCGGCCGAGGTCGGCGAGGTGATCATGGGCTGCGTGCTGCCGGCCAATCTCGGCCAGGCACCGGCACGCCAGGCTTCGCTGGGTGCCGGCCTGCCGGCCGGCACCGGCTGCACCACCGTCAACAAGGTGTGCGGCTCGGGCATGAAGGCGATCATGCTGGGCCACGACCTGATCAGGGCCGGCTCGGCCGCCATCGTGGTGGCCGGCGGCATGGAGTCGATGACCAACGCGCCGCACATGGTGCAGGCACGCACCGGCATCCGCTACGGCGACGGCCAGCTGGTCGACCACATGGCCTGGGACGGCCTGACCAATCCCTACGACGGCAAGGCAATGGGCGTGTTCGGCGAGCTGTGCGCCGACAAGTACCACTTCACCCGCGAAGAGCAGGACGCGTTCGCGATCGAGTCGGTCAACCGGGCCAAGGCCGCCCAGCAGAACGGCGCCTTCGCCGGCGAGATCGTGCCGGTCACGGTGAGCGGCCGCAAGGGCGACGTGGTGGTGGACACCGACGAGCAGCCCGGCCGCTCCGACGTCGCCAAGGTTCCCTCGCTGAAGCCGGCCTTTCGCAAGGAGAACGGCACGATCACCGCGGCCAGCTCCTCCAGCATCTCCGACGGCGCCGCCGCCGTGGTGCTGCTGTCGGCCGACGACGCGGCCAGCCGCGGCCTGAAGCCGCTGGCGCGCATCGTGGCGCACGCCACCCACTCGCAGGAGCCGGAGTGGTTCACCACCGCGCCGGTCGGCGCAATCCAGAAAGTGCTGGACAAGGCCGGCTGGAAAGTCGGCGACGTCGACCTGTTCGAAATCAACGAGGCGTTCGCGGTGGTCGCGATGACCCCGATGAAGGAACTCGGCATCCCGCACGACAAGCTCAACGTCAACGGCGGCGCCTGCGCACTGGGCCATCCGATCGGCGCCAGCGGTGCGCGCCTGGTGGTGACCCTGCTCAATGCGCTGAAGACACGCGGCCTCAAGCGCGGCGTCGCCTCCCTGTGCATCGGCGGCGGCGAGGCGACGGCGATCGCGGTGGAACGCCTGAACTGAGCGCCCGGAACCGTCCTGGCCGGCGTGTGATATTCAGATGACGGCCGGTTAAATCGGTTCCCAATGCAGCCTGAAGCGCCACACATAAAGATGTGGCGCAATTACCACGAAAGCGCTATTAATACACGGCCAAACGGCATTCCACGGCAAAGGAGATCCACCATGAAGTTTACGCGTACCCTACTCGCCGCCGCGCTCGTCGCGCTGTTGGCGGCATGCAGCAACGGCGCGCAGGATTCCGCGCAAGACGCCCAGAAGTCGGCCGATACCGCCCAGCAGGCTGCCGATACGGCGCAGCAGGCTGCTGCGGAGGCGCCGGCTGCCGCCCCGGCTGCGACTGCCGAAGCTCCGGCTGCTGCCCCGGCTTCGACCGCTGCTGCTCCGGCCTCCACCGCTGCCGCTCCGGCAGCTGCAGTCGACGCCGCCGCCAAGGCTGCCGACGCTGCCAAGGACGCCGCCGGCGCCGCCAAGGACGCGGCCGACAAGGCCAAGGACGCCATGAAGGGGCACTGATCCCTTTCTGGTTTCCTGAAGAAACGGCCGCCTCGCGCGGCCGTTTTTTTTCGCCGACGATTTGCCGCTGCGTCCGCCGATTTTGGTCGCTGCCCGGCGCCAGCTATCATCGCGGTTTGGCCTTGATGGCAGCCTATCCGTGAGCCCGCATCCATGAGCGTCATTGCATCGCAGGTTGATCCGCGTTCCGCCGAATTCCAGGCCAGCAGCAGCCAGTTGCGTGCCGTGGTGGAGGACCTGCAGCGCGAATTGGTGCGCAGCGCGGAAGGCGGCGGCGCCAAGGCGCGCGAAAAGCATGTCGCCCGCGGCAAGCTGCTGCCGCGCGAGCGCATCCGCGCCCTGCTTGACCCCGGCTCGCCGTTCCTGGAACTGTCGCCGCTGGCCGCCCACGGCATGTACGACGGTGCGGCGCCCGCCGCCGGCCTGATCACCGGCATCGGCCGGGTCAACGGCATCGAGGTGGTGGTGGTCGCCAACGACGCCACGGTCAAGGGCGGCACCTACTTCCCGGTTACCGTGAAGAAACACCTGCGCGCGCAGGAAGTGGCGCTGGAAAACAACCTGCCCTGCGTCTACCTGGTCGACTCCGGCGGCGCCTTCCTGCCGCTGCAGGACGAAGTGTTCCCGGACAAGGAACACTTCGGGCGGATCTTCTACAACCAGGCGCGGATGTCCTCGCTCAACATCCCGCAGATCGCCGTGGTCATGGGTTCGTGCACCGCCGGCGGCGCCTACGTGCCGGCGATGAGCGACGAGACCATCATCGTGCGCGAGCAGGGCACCATCTTCCTTGGCGGCCCGCCGCTGGTGAAGGCCGCCACCGGCGAGGTGGTGGACGCCGAGACGCTGGGCGGCGCGGACGTGCACACGTCGATTTCCGGCGTGGCCGACCACTACGCCGAGAGCGACGCGCATGCGCTGGCGATCGCCCGCGACATCGTCGGCCATCTCAACCGCAGGAAAGCCATGCCGCTGGCGCTGCGCGCGCCGGTCGAGCCGAAGTACCCGGCCGAGGAACTGTACGGCGTGATCCCGCAGGACACGCGCCGCCCGTTCGACATCCGCGAGGTCATCGCGCGCATCGTCGACGGCTCGGAGTTCCACGAGTTCAAGGCGCGCTACGGCAAGACCCTGGTCTGCGGCTTCGCGCACATCCACGGTTACCCGGTGGGCATCGTGGCCAACAACGGCATCCTGTTCGCCGAGAGTGCGCTCAAGGGCGCGCACTTCATCGAGCTGTGCAACCAGCGCAACGTGCCGCTGGTGTTTTTGCAGAACATCACCGGCTTCATGGTCGGCAAGAAGTACGAGCAGGCCGGCATTGCCAAGGACGGCGCCAAGATGGTCACCGCGGTGGCCTGCTCGCACGTGCCCAAGTTCACCGTGGTGATCGGCGGCAGCTTCGGCGCCGGCAACTACGCGATGTGCGGCAGGGCCTACGGAGCAAGGTTCCTGTGGATGTGGCCGAATGCGCGCATCAGCGTGATGGGCGGCGAGCAGGCCGCCAGCGTGCTGGCCACGGTCAAGCGCGACGGCATCGAGGCAGCCGGCAGGGCCTGGAGCGCCGACGACGAGGAAGCATTCAAGGCGCCGATCCGCGAGCAGTACGAACGCCAGGGCCATCCCTACTACGCCAGCGCGCGACTGTGGGACGACGGCATCATCGACCCGGTCGACACCCGCCGCGTGCTCGGCCTGGCGATCTCCGCCTCGCTCAACGCGCCGATCGAGCCGCAGCGCTACGGCGTGTTCCGCATGTAAGCTTTCGCTCCACGCAAGACGACTTCACAGGGGGAAGTCAGGGATGATCGTCGGCATCGACCTGGGCACCACGCATTCGCTGATCGGCCATTACGGCGAAGCCGGGCCACGGTTGTTCGCCAATGCGCTGGGGGAGTGGCTGACGCCCTCGGTGGTGAGCGTCGACGCGTCCGGCCAGGTCATCGTCGGCCAGCCCGCGCGCGACCGCATGGTCAGCCACCCGCAGGCCAGCGTGGCCAGCTTCAAGCGCTGGATGGGCAGCCCGCGCGAAACGCGGCTCGGCACGCACGCCTTCCGCCCGGAAGAGCTTTCGGCGCTGATCCTGCGCTCGCTGGTTGCCGACGCCGAGGCGGCGCTCGGGGCGAAAGTCGACGAAGCGGTGATCAGCGTGCCCGCGTATTTCTCGGATACCCAGCGCAAGGCGGTCCGTGCCGCGGGGGAACTGGCCGGCATCCGCGTCGAGCGGCTGATCAACGAACCCACGGCCGCCGCGCTGGCCTGCGGCTTGCTGGAGAAACCCGACGGCGCCCGCTTCCTTGTCCTTGACCTGGGCGGCGGCACCTTCGACGTGTCGGTGCTGGAGATGTTCGAGGGCGTGGTGGAAGTGCACGCCAGCGCCGGCGACAACTTCCTCGGCGGCGAGGACTTCCTCGACCTGCTCGAACGCACCTGCCGCGCCGACCTGAAGCTTGCCGACGACGCGCTGGATGCAAGCCAGCGCGGCCAGTTGCGCCGCCGCCTGGAAGCGGCCAAGCGCGATCTCGGCAGCCGGGGCCAGGCGCACGTCGAGCTGGCGCTGGGCGCCCGGCAACTGGCCTGGCAGATCGACGAGGATCGCTTCGCCCGGCTTGCCGATCCGCTGGTGCAACGCATGCGCGCTCCACTGGAGCGGGCCATGCGCGACGCCCGTCTCAAGCCGGGTCAACTGGACGAAATCGTGCTGGTCGGCGGCGCCAGCCGCATGCCGCTGGTGGCCAGGACGGTCTCGCGCATGTTCGGCCGGCTGCCGCTGCGCCACGTGAATCCGGACCAGGCGATCGCGCTGGGTGCCTGCATCGCCGCCGGGCTGAAATCGCGCGACCGGCAACTGGACGAGATCATCCTGACCGACGTCTGTCCGTACTCGCTCGGCACCGAAGTCGCACGCCGGGACGAACAGGGGCGCGCGGTGACCGGTTTCTTCGAGCCGATCATCCAGCGCAACAGCACCGTGCCGGTCAGTCGCGAGGAAACCTTCTGGCCGATCAACGAACGACAGAAACAGCTTCAGCTGGACGTCTACCAGGGCGAAAGCCCGCTGGTGGAAAAGAACATCAAGCTGGGCGAACTGACGGTGGACATCGACCCCGACCTGCCGATCGCGCAGAACGCGGTGACCGTGCGCTTCACCTACGACATCAACGGCGTGTTGCAGGTCGAAGCGCGCGTGCACGCCGACGACCGCCGTTACGAACTGCTGCTGGAGCAGAACCCCGGCCTGCTCGATGCGCAGCAGATCCGCGAACGCCTGGCCGCGCTGAACACCATCAAGATCCATCCCCGCAGCAAGCAGGAAAACCTTGCCGTGCTGGCGCGCGCCGAACGGCTGTACGAGGAACACCTGGCTGCGCGGGACCAGTTGCAGGCATGGATCGCGCGTTTCCGCTCCGTGCTGGAAAGCCAGGACGACACCCTCATCCGCGAGCATCGCCGCGAGTTCGCCCGCGCGCTGGACGAACTGGAGTCCGCCTGATGTCGCCGTTCGAGCTGCTCGGGCTGGCGCCGGACGCCGACGAGCGCGCGATCAGGCGAGCGTATGCGCAGCGGCTGCGCGCCACGCGCCCGGAGGACGATCCACAGGGATTCCAGCGCCTGCACGCCGCCTACCAGGCGGCACTGCAACACTGCCGGGCACCCGCGGCCGACGAAGCGGCAACGACGTCCGACCCGGCAGCGGACCACCGCGCTGCCCGGATGCCGCCGCAGCCGGAGCTTCTGCCCGACATGCCCGCCGTCGCGTCGGAAGCGCCGGCGCTTCCCCGTCTCGACCCCGCTGCCTTCTGCACCGCCGCGTTCGAACTCGCCGCGGCCGGCGACGCAGCAGCGCTGCAGGCATGGCTGGCCGAGCGGCACGAACTGTGGTCGCTGCAGCTCAAGGCACGCACCGGCCATGAACTGATGGAAAGGCTCTATCGGCAGGTCCCGCCGATGCCGGCCGATTGCATGGAAACGCTGTTGCGCTTCTTCGACCTCGACCATGCGCTGGCCGGGCACGATCCGCTGGCCCTGCTGCAACTGGAACGCCGGACGCGACTGGCCTGGCAGCTGGAAGTCACCGACCGCGACGTCCTGGCCTCGCGCCTGGCCGTGCGCAGTTCCTCGCAGCGCTGGCGGGTGCACTGGATCGTGCGGCTGCTGAAGCGCCCGTTCCGCTGGCCACGGGTGCTGTTCGTCGGCATGAACAGCGCCAATGCCGGGCTCATCGCCGACTTCGTCGACGACGTGAGCGACAAGCATCCGGAGGATCTTCCCGCCACCGTCGACCGCCGCCAGCTCGCCTTCTGGCTGGCGGCAGGCGAACGCCATCGGGTCAGCCGTCCACGGCTGATCCTGGGCGGCGCGCGCAGTGCGGCGATGCTGCTGCTCGGCGTGCTGCTGGCACCGCCGCTGAGCCGGTGGTTCACCGGCAGCGTGTCGGCCCGATCGATGCTGATCGTGATCGGCCTGCTGATGATCCCCAGCGCACTGTGGGCGCTGTGGATGGCCTGGTCACTGCTCATCGGCTGGTATCTCCGGCCGCCACGCATGGCCATGCGCGGTTCGGTGCACACGTATGTGGTCCCGGCACTGTGCGCGGGCGGCGTGATCCTTGGCGCATGCGCGCAGGAAGGACTCGGCCTCGCCCTGATCGCGCCGGGCTTCTGGCTGGCCGTGCGCCGCTACTGGTATCACCACGCGGGCGCTCACGCGCTGTTCCGCTCGGGCTACTTCCGGCTGATGTCGCTGCTGGCCATCCCCATGCTGCACGGCGCATTGAATGCCCAGCTGGGCGGTGAGCTGGTGTCCTACGGCGAGGTCTTCGCCGCCCTGGCCATGCTGGCCTGGGTGGCTGATCTGCGACAGCAGCGCCGACAGGCCGCTGGCGCGGAATGAGGCCGGCGTAGCAGCCTGGCCTCAGCAGGCAGGATGCGCGGCCGCCGTGCCGTCCACCGGACGCGTTGCCGGCTGGCGCCTGGCGAAGCGCGCGCCGATCCACAGCGCCAACAGGGTGAGCGCGTAGAACACCATCTGCATGCCGGCGGGCTGCGCGTCGTAGCCGACCAGGACGTGCGCGGTCTGGCCCAGCAGCGAGCCGTTGCCGAGCAACCACGAGCTGTCCCACAGCTGGTTGCCCCAGGCCGGCAACCAATCGGCCTGGATCAGGTAGCGCGCCGCCGTCGAGGCCAGCCCCGCGGCCAGCAACACCAGCATCGCGTTGGTGATGCCGAAGAAATGCCGCATCGGGATGCGCAGCAGGCCGGCGTACAGCGCGAAGCCCAGCGCCGCGCCGGCCACCACGCCGATCGACAGGCCCGCCCACAGATGTTCGGCGCCGCCGGCACGCATGCCGTACAGGAACAGCACCACCTCCGAACCTTCGCGCAGCACGGCCAGCGCCACCACCGCCAGCAGCAGCCCCAGCGAACTGGCGCCGCTGTGCACCGCACTGCCCAGCTCGCGCATCTGCCGGCTCAGTTCGCGGCCGTGGCTGGACATCCACAGCACGTGCCAGCCGATCATCAGCACCGCCGCCAGCAGCACGCCGGCGTTGAACAGCTCCTGCCCGACGCCGCTGAACGCCGCAGCCAGCAGGCCGGCCGACAGCGCCACCAGCACCGCACCGAAGATCCCCAGCACGATCCCGCCACCGACGAACCAGCCGCGCCGCATCACGCCGCGGGTGGCAGCCGCCACCACGCTGACGATCAGCGCGGCCTCCAGCACTTCGCGAAACACCAGCAAGGCGACGGCCCACATGGCGCTACTCCACCACCAACGTGCCCTGCGCGGTGGGCTGGTGGAAATCGCCGTAGAAGCGGTAGCGCCCCGCTTTCAGTGGACCGATGAACAGGCTGGTGCGGCTGTTCGGCATCACGATCTTCTCGGCGGGGAAGTCGTCGCTCTCGAACTCTTCCGGCGAGGCGTCGTGGTTCACCAGCTCCAGCCTGACGCGGGTGTCCGCGGGAATGCGCAGCTCGCTGGGCTGGTAGCGGTGATCCTTCAGGGTCAGCGTGTAGCTGGGCGCGTCGGCCGCGCTGGCCAGCAACGGCAACAGCGTGGCGAACACGAATGGCAGCAGGCGGTGCATGGGAACGGCTCCTGTCTCCGGAATGACTGATTGATAGTCATTCTCATCATGGGAGCATCCTACTCCATCGGCCGGCGCGCCGCCAGCCGGAATCGTTCGACCATGCGAAGCGCCATTCTGGCGGGTGCGAGCGGCCGCTTCCCTGACCTGGATCAGCGCCGCGGCGGTACGTCGACGGCGACCGACTCAGCCTTGCGGCGCGTCTGCGCGCAGGCGCACGTCGCCCGGCAGCATGTCGGTACGCTCCGCGCTGGCCTCGCGTTGCGCCTCGAAGAAGCGCTGCACCTGCTGGCACACCGCCATGGTGCCTTCGCGCGCGATCGCCGAAACCAGGAACCACGGCTGGGTCCAGCCCAGCTCGGCGACGATCCGCTCCGCCACCGCCTGGCGCTCGTCCGCGGGCAGCATGTCGGCCTTGTTCAGCACCAGCCAGCGCGGGCGTTCGAGCAGCTCCGGGTTGAACTTCTGCAGCTCCTGTTCGATCGCGCGCACCTGGCCGGCCACATCGGAGCCGTCGATCGGCGCGATGTCGACGATGTGCAGCAGCAAGCTGGTGCGAGCCACGTGGCGCAGGAACTGGATGCCCAGCCCGGCGCCTTCGGCGGCGCCCTCGATCAGGCCGGGAATGTCGGCGATCACGAAGCTCTGGTCGGTGCCCAGGCTGACCACGCCCAGGTTCGGGTGCAGCGTGGTGAACGGGTAATCGGCCACCCGCGGCGTCGCCGCCGACACGGCGCGGATGAAGGTGGACTTGCCTGCATTCGGGAAGCCGAGCAGGCCGACGTCGGCGAGCAGACGCAGTTCCAGCTTCAGCTCGCGCGCCTCGCCCGGCGTGCCCGGGGTGGCCTTGCGCGGCGCCCGGTTCACCGAACTCTTGAAATGGATGTTGCCCAGCCCGCCCTTGCCGCCCTGCGCCACCAGCATGCGCTGGCCGTGGGCGGTGAGGTCGCCGATCACCTCGTCGGTGTCGACGTTGGTGATCATGGTGCCGACCGGCACGCGGATCGTGGTGTCCTCGCCGCCCTTGCCGTACATCTGGCTGCCCATGCCGTTCTCGCCGCGCTGCGCCTTGAAGCTGCGCTGGTGGCGGAAGTCGATCAGGGTGTTGAGGCCCTCGTCGGCGACCAGCCAGACCGAGCCGCCCGAGCCGCCGTCGCCGCCGTCGGGGCCGCCGAACGGAATGAACTTCTCGCGGCGGAAACTGATGCAGCCATTGCCGCCATCACCGGCCTGGACCTTGATTTGGGCTTCGTCGACGAATTTCATGGGGGAGCCGGTATTGGGTATTCGGGATTCGGGAGAGCGGGCTGTCGCTGACATGGTACGGGAGATGGAACATTTCGGCTTTTGCGAAACCCGAATCCCGGATACCCAATCCCGGGCAAAAACGAAAAGCCCCGCCGAAGCGGGGCCCTCGCTGCCGCGTCGCGGAAGGCTTACGCCGGGACGACGTCGACGAAACGGCGGTTCTTGTCGCCGCGGATCTTGAACTCGACCTTGCCGTCGACCAGCGCGAACAGCGTGTGGTCGCGACCCAGGCCCACGCCGGTGCCCGGATGGAACTGGGTGCCGCGCTGGCGCACGATGATGTTGCCGGCCTCGATGGCCTGGCCACCGTAGACCTTGACGCCAAGGTACTTCGGGTTCGAATCGCGACCGTTGCGGCTGGAACCTACGCCTTTTTTATGTGCCATGACTCAATGCTCCAGTTGCTCAGGCGTTGATGCCCGTGATCTCGATTTCGGTGAAATGCTGCCGATGGCCCTGCTGACGCTTGTAGTGCTTGCGGCGACGGAACTTGATGATGCGGATCTTGTCTGCGCGGCCGTGCTTGCGCACGGTGGCGCTGACAGTGGCACCCGCCACGGTCGGCGCGCCGATGGTGACCGACTCGCCCGTACCGACCAGCAGCACCTGGTCGAAGCTCACGCTGGCGCCTTCATCGGCGGTCAGCAGCTCCACGCGCAGCACGTCGCCCTGCTGCACCCGGTACTGCTTGCCACCGGTCTTGATGACTGCATAACTCATGGGAATGCCCTTCTGTCGTTATTCTCTTGGGTATCGCCGTGACCCTTCAGGCCCGGCGAACTGCGGATTGTAACGGCGCGCCCGCCTGCTGGTCAAATACTGACCACCCGCTCAGGAGCGGGCCGGGGCCGGCGTTCCGGCCTTTGCCGGGACCGGCGCGGTCGACCTGGGCCGGGGCTTGGCCGCCGGCTTGCGGTGGTGCGTCGTCTTGTGGCGGACGTGGTGCTTCTTCGCCGGGAGGCTCGCGGGTCTGGGCTCGGGTTCGGCCTCGTCGGCACCCGGTACCGCCGGGCAGCGGCCCTGCGCGTCGAGACTGCCCTTCCGCTGCAGTTCCTGCAGCATCGTGCGGGTGCGCTCCTGGCCCCACTGCCGGCCGGCCTGCGCCGCTTCGGCAACGCTTGCCGGCATCTCGGTCAGCACCTTCTGGCCCAGCGGCGAACGGTAGAACTTGAGCAGCCCGTCGACTTCCTCGCCGCTGAAATGGCGCTGGAACACCGGCACCATGCGCTGCATCACGGCCGCGGCGCCGTCGCTGTCGACGAACCCCTGCCAGTATGCCGCCGGCACGCACGGCAGCTTCTGCTGCATCAGCGTGGCCATCTGCGCGTTCATCTGGCCGAGGGTCTGTTCCATCCGCATCACCTTGAACAGCTCGCGCACCTGCTGCTCGCTGGGCGCCACGGCGGCCGCCGCCGCACCGCAGGAAACAAGCAGCCACAGCAGGGCGCCGATCCGGATCCAGGTACGCATGGGCGATGATCTCCGTCGTGACGGCCTTGCGGCCGGGGAACCGTGCATTAGGCCATACGCCAGCGCCAGGCGGAACTTTCCGGCCGGGTCGGCAATAACTGACCTGCCCAGGTTGGTATAGTGTTCGTTCCCCCTCATATCCGGCGTCCATGGACACCATTCGCATCCGCGGTGCACGCACGCACAACCTCAAGAACATCGACCTCGACCTGCCCCGCGACCAGCTGATCGTGATCACCGGCCTGTCCGGTTCGGGCAAATCCTCGCTGGCGTTCGACACCATCTACGCCGAAGGCCAGCGGCGTTATGTGGAATCCCTGTCGGCCTATGCCCGGCAGTTCCTGTCGATGATGGAGAAGCCCGACGTCGACCACATCGAAGGCCTGTCGCCGGCGATCTCGATCGAGCAGAAATCCACCTCGCACAACCCGCGCTCCACCGTCGGCACGATCACCGAGGTGTACGACTACCTGCGCCTGCTGTACGCCCGCGTGGGCACGCCGCGCTGCCCCGACCACGGCACCCCGCTGGAGGCACAGACGGTCAGCCAGATGGTCGACGCCACGCTCGCGCTCGACCCCGAGAAGCGCTACATGCTGCTGGCGCCGGTGGTGCGCGAACGCAAGGGCGAGCACGTGCAGGTGTTCGAACAGCTGCGCGCGCAGGGTTTCGTGCGCGCACGCGTCGACGGCCAGGTGTACGACCTCGACGCCGTGCCGCCGCTGGGCCTGCGCATCAAGCACACGATCGAGGCGGTGATCGACCGCTTCCGTCCGCGCGAGGATATCAAGCAGCGCTTGGCCGAATCGTTCGAGACCGCGCTGCGGCTGGGCGACGGCCTGGCGATCCTGGCGAACATGGATGATCCGAAAGCGCAGGAACAGCTGCTGTCCTCGCGCTATTCCTGCCCGGTGTGCGACTACTCGCTGCCGGAACTGGAGCCGCGGCTGTTCTCGTTCAACTCGCCGATCGGCGCCTGCCCCGCCTGCGACGGACTGGGCGTGACCCAGGTGTTCGATGCCGCACGCGTGGTCGGCCATCCCGAACTGCCGCTGTCCAACGGCGCGGTGCGCGGCTGGGACCGGCGCAACGCGCACTACTTCCAGCTGATCCTGTCGCTGGCCGCGCACTACGGCTTCGATGTCGACACGCCGTGGAACAATCTTCCCGCGGGCGTCCAGAAGGCCATCCTGCACGGCAGCGGCAAGGACAAGATCGCGTTCCGCTACATCACCGAGCGCGGCGGCAAGGTCACCCGCGAGCATGCGTTCGAGGGCATCCTGCCGAACCTGGAGCGGCGCTACAAGGAAACCGAATCCGCCGCGGTGCGCGAGGAGCTGGCCAAGTACATCAGCGACCAGCCCTGCCCGGACTGCGCCGGCCAGCGGCTGAACCGCTCGGCCCGCCACGTGTTCGTCGCCGACCACGCGCTGCCCGCGCTCACCGCGCGCTCGATCGACGACGCGCTGGCGTTCTTCGAGACGCTGAAGCTCACCGGCTGGCGCGGCGAGATCGCGCAGAAGATCGTCAAGGAGATCCGCGAGCGGCTGAGCTTCCTCAACGACGTGGGCCTGAACTATCTCACCCTCGACCGCCAAGCCGACTCGCTGTCCGGCGGCGAGGCGCAGCGCATCCGGCTCGCCTCGCAGATCGGCGCCGGCCTGGTCGGCGTGATGTACGTGCTGGACGAACCTTCCATCGGCCTGCACCAGCGCGACAACGAACGCCTGCTCGGCACGCTGACCCGCCTGCGCGACCTCGGCAACACGGTGATCGTGGTCGAGCACGACGAGGACGCGATCCGCATGGCCGACCACGTGCTCGACATCGGCCCCGGCGCCGGCGTGCACGGTGGCGAAGTGGTGGCGCAGGGCACGGTGCAAGACATGCTCGATGCGCCGCGTTCGGTCACCGGCCAGTTCCTCTCCGGCGCGCGCGCGATCGAGGTGCCGAAACAGCGACGACAGCCGATCGACGACGACTCGTGGCTGCACCTGAATGGCGCCAGCGGCAACAACCTGAAGCACGTCGACCTGGCGATCCCGGCCGGGCTGTTCACCTGCGTCACCGGCGTCTCCGGCTCGGGCAAGTCGACCCTGATCAACGACACCCTGTTTCGCCTTGCCGCCGCCGAACTCAACGGCGCCAGCGCACAGTCGGCGCCGTTCGCGTCGGTGACCGGGCTGGAACTGTTCGACAAGGTGGTCGACATCGACCAGTCGCCGATCGGCCGCACGCCGCGCTCCAACCCGGCCACCTATACCGGCCTGTTCACCCCGCTGCGCGAGATGTTCGCGCAAGTGCCCGAAGCGCGCTCGCGCGGCTACACCCCGGGCCGCTTCAGCTTCAACGTGCGTGGCGGCCGCTGCGAGGCGTGCGAGGGCGACGGCATGCTCAAGGTGGAGATGCACTTCCTGCCCGACGTCTACGTGCCCTGCGACGTCTGCCACGGCAAGCGCTACAACCGCGAGACGCTGGAGGTGCTGTACAAGGGCCACACCATCGCCGACGTGCTCGACATGACGGTGGAGGACGCGCTGAAGCTGTTCGAGAACGTGCCGACCATCGCGCGCAAGCTCGACACGCTGCGCGCGGTGGGCCTCGATTACATCAAGCTCGGCCAGAGCGCGACCACGCTGTCCGGCGGTGAGGCGCAGCGCGTGAAGCTGTCCAAGGAACTGTCCAAGCGCGACACCGGCAACACCTTGTACATCCTCGACGAGCCCACCACCGGATTGCACTTCCACGACATCGAGCAGTTGCTCGACGTGCTGCACCAGCTGGTCGACCAGGGCAACACCGTGGTGGTGATCGAGCACAACCTGGACGTGATCAAGACCGCCGACTGGGTCGTCGACCTCGGCCCCGAAGGCGGCGCCGGCGGCGGCCGCATCCTGGTCGCCGGCACGCCGGAAACCGTGGCCGCCACGCCCGAGTCGCACACCGGCCGTTTCCTCGCGCCGCACCTGAAGCCGGCCAAGCCGAAAAAGCCCGGCGCGGCCGCTCGGGTCAAGGCCGCCACCAAGCACATCGCCTCGGCCGACAAGTACAAGCCGATGCGCGGCAGGAAGAAATCGTCATGAGCCCCAGCAGGACCGCCGACGCCAGCGGCACGGGCGAGCCGAACGCCGATACCGGCCAGCCGCTGCACGTCGCCGCGATCGGCGTGCGCTGGCGCGACCTCGACGCGTTCAACCACGTCAACAACTCCAACTACCTCACCTATCTGGAGGAGGCGCGGCTGCAGTGGCTGAGCCACGTGCCCGGATCGTGGTTCGACGAACACGCGATGCCGGTGATGGCTGCCAGCCAGCTCAATTATCGCCGCCCGATCGCCTGGCCGGCGCAGTTGCAGGTGCAGCTGTTCTGCGCGCGCATGGGCAACAGCTCGATGACGATCGCCCATCGGGTGATCGACGCCGAACATCCCGACCGGCTGTATTGTGACGGCCACGTGGTGATGGTGTGGATGGACCCGGCCAGCGGCAAGCCGGTGCCGTTGCCCGAGGCGATCCGCAGCGCCGCTGGATGACTGGCCCTTGCGCGCCGCCCTCGCCCGCACGTCCTTCGCGGTCAGCGCAACCGGTCCCGAGCGGATCGAAACGATCGCCGGCGCGCGCCACGCCTGGCGCTTCCGGCCGCATTTCCACAACGGCGACGAAGTCGTGCATGTGCTGGCGGGACGGGCGCGACTGCGCCTTCCCGGCGCCTGCCGCAACGTCGTCGCCGGCGACACCGTGGTGGTGCCGGCCGGCGTGATCCATCGTTTCGAGCCGGTGGACGGCAGCGGCTGGGCGTTCAGCTCGCGCTTCATGCCGCGCGCCACGAACGGCGCCGCCGATCCCGGTTCGCTCGACGCGCCAGGCGTCCAGGCAATGGCCCTGCTGGCCGAACGAGTTTCGCTGCGTACCGACGTGGAAGCGATCGCGCAGGCCTGCGCGGTTTCCGCCGGCCACCTGGCGCGTGCGTTCCGCCGTGCGAGCGGCAGCAGCCTGCACAACTTCCACGTCGTGCTGGCCGTGCACAAGGCGAAGACGCTGTTGCGCCAGCGCGCGCCGATCATCAAGGCGGCGCTCGATGCCGGCTTCTGCGACCAGGCCCACCTCAACCGCGAATTCGTGAAGACGTTCGGCCTGACCCCGGCCGTCTTCCGCGCAGGCTGGGCCGGGGCCGCCTAGGCCGCGGCCGGCCCAAGCGCCAGTGCCATGTACAAGGTGCCTGGCAGCGGGTTGTCGTAATACGGCGCCACCGGACGAAAGCCCAGCGCGGCGTAGAGCTGCCGGGCCGCCTGCATCGAGGCCAGCGTGTCCAGCAGCACGCGCGCGTAGCCGGCGCGGGCAGCCCACGCGATCGCCGCCTCGGCCAGCCGTCGCCCCAGCGCCTGCCCGCGCGCCGCGGGCTTCACGTAGAGGCGCTTGATCTCGGCCACGCCCGGCTGCCGCCAGGGCCGCAGCGCCACGCAGCCCAGCGCCGTTCCCGCGCGGGCGCGCGCGAGCAGAATCACGCCCTGCGGCGGGGCGTACTTGCCAGGCAGTTGCGCCAGTTCCGCGCCCACGTCCTGGAAGGAAAGATCGACGCCGAGGCTGTCGACGTATTCCGCGAACAAGCCGCGCACGAGCTCGATGTCGTCCGGCAGGCGGGCGGGCGCGATGTCGATCGTCGAAGTTGCAGGCATGTCCGGTCATCCAGGGGAACTCCCGCACCACGATAATGACTCCGTGCCGCTGGCGCTTGGACAATCCTGACCGGCACACGGCACGGCTCGCCGTCTGCCGGACCCGCAGTGATGCGGTCGACGCACGGCAGGCAGCTGCCGTCGTTATGATGGCGAACCGTCCCCACGATGGAACGCGCCTCATGACGACAGCACATCGCCCCGCCCTCGCCCTCGCCTGCATCGCCGCCCTGGCTGGCGCATCGACGGCGCGGGCCGCCGATACCACGGCACTCACCCTGTACCGCAGCGACAGCCCCGCGCTCTACGCCAGCCGGGGCGGCAGCGTCGCCGAAGGCTACGCGGTGGTGCGCGAGCGGCGTTCGCTGAACCTCGCCGCCGGCGTCCACGACGTGGTGCTCGGCGACCTGCCGAACGCGCTGGACGCCGAGGCGCTGGCGCTGGGCTTTCCCGACGGCAACGCGAAGGTGATCTCGCAACGCCTGCTGCTGGCGCAGGGCACGGACGCGGCGCTGGCCGGCCTGCTCGGGCGCGAGGTGAACGTGCTCGGCCACAACGGCGAAACGCTGGCCAGCGGCACCCTGCTGCGGGCGGGCGACGGCCTGCTGGTGCGCGGCGCCAACGGCACCACGCTGGTGCGCGACTACGCCGCCGTGCGCAGCGCCGCAGGTGACTTTCCGCTCGGCTCCAGCCTCAGCCTGCGCGTGGACGCCGCGCGCACCGGCCAGGCCCGCGCCGTGCTCAGCTACCCCACCTCCGGCCTCGGCTGGCGCGCCGCCTACGTGGCCACGCTGCAGGCGGGCGCGGGCTGTCGCATGCAGTTCGAGTCGCGCGCCAGCATCGCCAACCGCAGCGGCCGCGACTGGCACGATGCGCAGGTCACCCTGATCGCCGGCGAGCCGAACATGGCCAAGGCCTCGGCACCGCAACCGATGATGACGATGGCGCGCGGCTACTCGGCGAAGGCCGAAGCCCTGCCGCAGCAGGAAAGCCTCGGCGACTACCGCAGCTACACCCTGCCAGACGCGGTCGAGCTGCCCGACGGCAGCGTCAGCCAGGTGCCGCTGTATGCCGACCGCACGCTGGGCTGCGAACGCACCGCACTGTACGAAAACGGCAACCGCTACCAGCCGCCGCGGCCGATCCTCGAACCCGACTTCAACCCGGGCGGCGGCGACGCCATCGTCAGCACGCTGAAGCTGAAAGCGTTCGACAGCCTGCCGGCCGGCTACCTGCGCGTGCTCACCGCCGACCGCCACGGCACGCCGCAATTCATCGGCGAAGGCCGCATCGAGGACACCCCGAAGGGTAGCGACGCCAGCATCACCCTGGGCACCGCCTTCGACCTGCGCGCCACGCGCGAGCGCACCGCCTTCCATGTGGACAAGACCGGCCGCACGCTGGACGAGGCCTTCCGCATCACGCTCACGAACGCCGGCGACAGTGCCCGCACGGTGACCGTGCGCGAGCATCCCGGCCGCTGGCGCCAGTGGACGCTGGTCTCCTCCAGCAGCAAACCGAGCGCGCAGACGCCGGACACGCTGGAGTTCCGCGTCGACGTGCCGGCCGGCGGCAAGGCCGTGCTCGACTACGCGGTGCGCTACCAGTGGACCGCCGACGAACAGCTACAGTAATCCCGACCGGAGTTCCTCATGCTCAACCTCACCGATCACGACCACGGCATCCGCGAGATCCAGCTCGCCCGCCCGCCGGTCAACGCCCTGGACCTGGAGTTGCTGCGAGCGCTGCACGGCGCCCTCGACGAAGCCGTGCGCGACGGCGTGCGCGGCATCGTGCTGTCCGGTGCGCCGGGGCTGTTCTCCGCCGGCGTCGATGTGCCGGCCCTGCTCCAGCGCGACCGCGCCGGCGTGCGCGAGTACTGGCGCGAGTTCTTCGCGCTGTGCGGCACGCTCGCCCGTGCGCCGATCCCGCTGGTGGCGGCGATCACCGGCCACAGCCCGGCCGGCGGCGCGGTGCTGGCGCTGTTCTGCGACTATCGCGTGATGGCCGAAGGGCCGTTCCGGATCGGCCTCAACGAGGTACAGGTGGGGCTGATCGTGCCCGAGGCGATCCAGTTGGCGCTGCGCCGCGTGGTCGGCACCTATCGTGCCGAACGGCTGCTGGTGGCCGGCGCGATGATCGAATCGGCCGAGGCACTGGCCTGCGGTTTCGTCGACGAACTCACCGGCGTCGACCAGGTCACCGTGCGCGCCCTGCACTGGCTCGGCGAGCTGCTGGCCCTGCCGTCGCACGCCATGCTGACCACCCGCGCGCTGGCCCGCGCCGACCTTGCCGCCGCCTACGCCGACCTGGACGCGCTGCCGCTGGACGACTTCGTCGAGGCGTTCTTCCATCCCGAGACGCAGGCGGTGCTGCAGGCGCTGGTGGAGCGCCTGAAGAGCAAGAAGTAAAACCGCCGCTCGGTAGGAGCCCGCTCGCGGGCGATGCTATCGGCGCGGGATTCGGGACTGGCAAAACGAAAGCATCGCCTGCGAGCGGGCTCCTACGCGTCCCCCGTCGCCACTGGCCGCGACGGATCGCTGACCCAGCCGCTCCAGGACGGCGCGTACAGGCGCGAGCCGGTGAGGCCGGCGTGTTCCATCGCCAGCAGGTTGTAGCAGGCGGTGACGCCGGAGCCGCACATGTGCGCGACCCGGTCGGGCGCCGCGTCGCCCAGCACCGCGGCGAATTCCTCGCGCAGCTGCGCCGGCGGCTTGAAGTGGCCGTCGGCGAGCAGGTTGTCGAGGTAGGGGCGGTTGCGCGCACCCGGCACGTGACCGGCGGCGCGATCCAGCGGTTCGATGTCGCCGCGGTAACGTGCGGCGGCGCGGGCGTCGAGCAGCAGCGGCGCCGGCACGGCGTGCAGCGTCGCGGGGTCGACGATCACCTGCCGCGCGTCGTAGCCCAGCATCACCTGCGTCGACGTGCGCGCAGGCACGTCGGTAGCCAGCGGCTGTCCGGCGGCCTGCCACGCGGCATAGCCGCCGTCGAGCACCGCCACGGCACGCACGCCGGCGAAGCGCAGCAGCCACCACAGCCGCGCCGCCGCCAGCGCGCCGGGGCCGGCGTCGTAGCAGACCACCTGCAGCCGTGGCGTCCAGCCCCAGCGGCCGAGCACGGCGCTGAACGCGGCCGCCGTCGGCAACGGATGGCGCCCCAGCCCGTCGGGTACGCGCGACATGTCGGAAAGGTCGCGTTCCAGGTCGGCATGCACGGCGCCGGGAAGATGCCCGGCCAGATAGAGCCGCTCGCCCTGCGCACGGTCGGCCAGGTCGACGCGGCAGTCGACGATGAGCACCTCGTCCGCCGGCAACGCAGCCAGCGCATCGACGTCGATCAGCGTGGTGTGCATGCTCATGCGCGTCCCATCCTTTCGAGCAGGTTGTACAGCATCGCGGCGGTGGCGCCCCAGATGCGGTGGCCGCCGTGGACGAATTCCACCATCGGCCGCGAGTGGCCGCGAAACTCCATGGTGTAGCGGCGCAGGTTGGCCGGTTCCAGCAGGAACGCCAGTGGCACCTCGAACACTTCGGCCACCTCGGCCGGCGCCGGATACAGGCGGGCTTCGGCGGCGATCTGCGCCACCACCGGGGTGATGCAGTAGCCGCTGATCGTCTCGAAGCGGTCGAGGTAGCCCAGCGGCGTCACCAGCGCGCGATCGAGGCCGATCTCCTCCTCGCTCTCGCGCAGCGCGGTGGCCAGCGCGTCGCCGTCGCCAGGGTCGCTGCGCCCGCCGGGAAACGCCACTTGACCGGCGTGCGCCTGCAGGTGGTCGGTGCGCACGGTGAGCACCAGCCGCGGCTGCACGCCTTCGCGAAAACCCACCAGCACCGCGGCCGGCAGGCGCTCGCTGTTGCCGAGCAAGCGGGACATGTCGGCGTGGTTCCAGCCCGGCCCGGCCGGCGGCGCCGACAGCGGCCGCAGGGCGCCCAGCAGTTCGTCCATCATGGCGATGGCCGCAGCGGCAGCACGTCGCGCATCAGGCGCAGCCGTTCGGCGTCGCTCATGCCGCGCCAGCAGCCGATCTCCTCGCCGGTGCGCCGACAGCCGATGCAGTAGCCGAGCGCGTCCAGCCGGCAGATGCCGATGCAGGGCGTCAATGGCAGGGGTTCGACGGGATGGGGGGCGTTCGGCATGCCCCGCCATGCTACCACCGCGGCATTCAGGGCTTGCCCGTATCCGGCTTGATCGCCAGCAGTTCGATCTCGAACACCAGCGCCTCGTTCGGGCCGATCCGCGGCAGCGCACCGGTTTCGCCGTAGGCCAGCTGCGGCGGGATCACCACCTTCCAGCGATCGCCCACGTGCATGCGCGGGATCACGTCCTGCCAGCCGCGGATCACCTTGTCGACGGTGAAGCTGACCGGCGCGCCATGCGCCCAGGTGCTGTCGAATTCGGTGCCGTCCACCAGCATGCCGCGGTAGTTCACGGTGACCGTGCTGGTCACCGTGGGGCTGGCCTTGCCGCTGCCCGCACTGAGCACCGCGTACTGGATGCCCGACGGCAGCTGCACCACGCCGGGGCGCAGCCGGTTTTGCGCCATGTACTGCGCGCTCTTGCGGGCGTTGGCGGCGGCGACCCGCTTGAACTCGGCCAGCGCATCGGCGTGCATCTGCTGATCCAGCCGCTGCAATTGCTGGTGCATGTCCTGCATCGACACGCTGGGATGACGCCTGGCGTAGGCGTCCTCGATCGCCCGCACCAGCACCGGAATCTCCACATCAGGCTTGCCGTCGGCGAACTGGCTGCCGATCTGGTAGCCGATCGCGTACGACAGCTTCGCCTTGTCGGGTTTCGTCGCCGGCGCCGCCGCGGCGCTCTGCGCGTGCGCCGCGCCACCCAGCAACAGCGCTGCGCCAAGCAACCCGCAACGCAGATGTGTCATGCCTTTCTCCACCGGGCCTTTCCCTATCGCGACAGTCGATCCTGACGGTTCATCCTAAGCGGTTCGCGCGCCTCGTGCAGCGCACGCGCTCGTGGCTTGAGAAACCCTGCGGCGGCAAAGGTTCCCGCTGCTACCATCGTGTTTTTGCTCTGATCGGGAACCACTCATGGCCTATCGCAACCTGGACATCGGCAACCGCGGCGCCGTCCGCACGATCGTCGTCAACCGCCCGGACAAGCTCAACGCGCTGAACCGCGACACCCTCAACGAGCTGAGCCTGGCGTTCGCGCAGGCCGCACAGGACGATGCGGTGCGCGTAGTGGTGCTGACCGGCGCGGGCGAAAAGGCCTTCGTCGCCGGCGCCGACATCGCCGAGATGAACGGCTACACGCCGGTGCAGGCGCAGGGCTTTTCGCGTGCCGGCCAGCGCCTGATGACGTCGATCGAGCGGCTGGGCAAGCCGGTGATCGCGCGCGTGCAGGGCTTCGCGCTCGGCGGCGGCATGGAGCTGGCGATGGCCTGCCACCTGCGCGTGGCCAGCGAGAAGGCAAAGTTCGGCCAGCCGGAAATCAACCTCGGCCTGATCCCCGGTTTCGGCGGCACCCAGCGCCTGCTGCGCCTGGCCGGCCGCGGCGCCGCGCTGGAACTGTGCCTGACCGGCGCACCGATCGGCGCGCAGCGCGCGTACGAACTGGGCATCGTCAATCGCGTGGCGGCTCCCGAGGCGCTGGACGAGGCCGTGAACACGCTGGCCGACCAGCTCGCCGCGGCCGCGCCGCTGGCCGCCGCAGGCATCCTCGACGCCGTGCTGCAGGGCGGCGAGACCGCCATCGACCAGGGCCTGGAGTTCGAGACGCAGGGCTTCGCGCTGGCGTTCTCCACCGAGGACATGCGCGAGGGCACCACGGCATTCCTGGAAAAGCGCAAGGCCGAGTTCAAGGGACGCTGACTCCCTGCTGCGTTTCCGATACTGATCGCGGCAACAGGCCGCGATCAGTCGTGTCCGCGAAACTTCAGCTCGCCCGCGGTCACCGCCAGCTTCAGGCGGTTCTCCGGCGGTGCCAGTGGACAGACCACGTGCGGGGTGATCGCGCATGGCGGGTTCTCCGCCAGGTTGAAGTCCAGCAGCACCTTGCCGTCCTTCGGCGCGGCAGCGTACAGGAAGCGCGCGCCGCCGTAGGTCAGCTTGCCGGCGGTGCGGTCGCTGAACACGAAGAACAGCCGGTCGTCCTCCTCGATCGGCAGCAGTTCGTACGTGTGGCCATTGCGGCGGAACACCGCCTTGCCCGCAACCGGCGTATCGCCCACGGTGCCGGTGACGTAGGCGATCTTAAGCGTGTGCGGCGTGGCGAACGGCACCCACTCCGCCTCGATCCGCCACGACGGGTCGATCGGGAAATAGTCGAAGCCGGGGAAGTGCGTACGCAGCCGCGCGGCGCTGTCCTTCACGCGCAGGCCGCGCTGCGCGCCATTCTCGATCACGTACAGGTAGCTGCTGCCGAAGCCCACGCGGGTCGGTGTCTGCCTGCCGTCGCGACCCTGCGTGCGCAGCGGCACGTCGGCGCTTGCCGCCGGCCGGCCGTCGACGGTGATGCCGCTGGCGCCGGACAGGTGCAGGCTGACCCGCCCGCCGCTCGCCAGCTCCAGCCTGCCCAGGTGCGCCGGCGCGCCGGGCATCCGGAACCGGTTGTCGGCGGCGCTGCCCACGCTGTTGGCGCCCGGCTGCAGCCAGCCCGAGGCGGTGAGCGACAGATAGCCGTCCGCCTGCTTCAGCTGCTCGACGCGCTCGATGCGCGCCTGCTGCACCACAGTGGCGTAGTTCTCCGGCGCGGCGGCCGCCGCGGAACACGCCATCAGCAGGCCCAGCGCGGCGAGCGCGCCCCACTCAATCGTGCGCGCCACGGTACTTCTTCTCGCCGGCGGTCACGCGCAAGTCAAGCCGGTTTTCCGGCGGCGCCAGCGGGCAGGTCGCGAACGGAGTGAATGCGCACGGCGGGTTGTAGGCCTTGTTGAAGTCGAGCACGACCTTGCCGTCCTGCGGCGGATCGACGTACACGAAGCGCGCGGCACCATAGGTTTCCTTGCCGCTGGTGCGGTCGGCGAACACGACGAAGTACTGCGCGTCGCCTGGCACCTCGATCACCGGCAGGATCTCGAAGCGCTTGCCGTCGCGGGTGAATTCCAGCCTGCCGGGCACCGGGTACTTGTCGACGGTGCCGATCACCGTGCCCATCTCCAGCGTCTCGCCCGGCTGCGCCGGCACCCAGCTCGCCTCGATCCGCCACGACGGATCGATCGGAAACGCGTCGATGCCGAGGAAATGCTTGCGCGTGGGCGCTTCCGTATCCCTCACCCGCAGTCCCTTGCGGCCGTCGCGGTCGATCACGTGGAAGCTCGCGCTGCCGAACGCCACCCGCGTCGGCGCGGCATCGCCGGCGACGTGGGCGTCGTCCACCAGCGGTGCTTCGCCGATGGCCTTGCCGTCGATCGTCGCGCCGCTGTGCTTGTCCAGCGCGATGCGCGTGCTGCCGTCGCGCTCCAGCGTGACCACGCCCAGGTGTGCCGGCCCGGCGCCCAGCACGATGTCGTTGTCGGCGGCGCTGCCGACGCGGTTCGCGCCTTCCTTCAGCCACTCCAGCCCGATCAGGCTCAACCAGCCGTCCGCCGCGGTGAGCCGCTCGATCCGGCCGGCGCGCCATTGCTCGACGCTTTGCTTGTAGTTGTCGATGGTGGCGGCTGGCACGGCGGCGACTCCCAGGACGGCGGCGGCAACAAACAGGCTGGTGCGTATCATCAAGATCTCCGGCAGTGCTTCTCGGGGCGCGTCAACGGCCGCGCATGAACAACTTGTCGAGTTCGGCCAGGCTCAGCTGGACCCAGGTCGGACGCCCATGATTGCACTGTCCGGAACGTTCGGTTGCCTCCATCTCGCGCAGCAATGCATTCATCTCGGGGACCGTCAGGCGGCGGCCCGCGCGCACCGAGCCATGACAGGCCATCGTCGAGAGCAGTTCGTTCTCCAGTTCCTGCAGGCGGCGCGAGCTGCCGTGCTGGGCCAGTTCGGACAACACGTCGCGGCTGAGCTGGCCCACGTCGGCACCCTCCAGCAGCGCAGGAATGCGCCGCACCACGATCGTCGCCGGGCCGCTGCGCGAGAGTTCCAGCCCCCAGTCGGCCATCGCCTCGGCATGTTCCTCGGCGGCCGCCGCTTCCTTCGCACTGACCGCGATCGACAGCGGCACCAGCAGCAGCTGCGAGCGCAGGTTGCTGCAGGCGCGGCCGGCCTTCAGCTTCTCGTAGGTGATCCGCTCGTGCGCCGCATGCATGTCGACCAGCACCAGGCCGTGCGCATTCTCGGCCAGCACGTAGATGTTCTTCAGCTGCGCGACGGCGTAACCCAGCGGCGGCGATTCGGCGTCGTCGGCGGCCGGCATCGGCGCGTTGGCGACAGCCGCGCGCGGCAATTCGCCCAGCAGCGCAGCGTAGTCGGCCAGCGGCGCATCGCGCACGCCCAGCGCCAGCCGGTTCTGTCCGGCACGCCCAAGCCAGGCCGACGACGCGCCGACCGCCGGCATGCCGGTCGGCGGCGTGCTGGCGCTGGCCAGGCGCAGGTGGCCATCGTCCGCCTGCGCCGGCGAAGCCACCTGCCCCGCACGCGTCTGCGCCAACGCCTCGTGCAGGGTGCGAAACAGGAAGTCGTGCACCAGCCGCTGCTCGCGGAAACGCACCTCGTGCTTGGCCGGGTGCACGTTCACGTCGACGCCCGCCGGGTCGAGCTCCAGGTACAACACGAACGCGGCGTGGCGGCCGTGGAACAGCACGTCGGCGTAGGCCTGGCGCACCGCGTGGGCGACGATGCGGTCGCGCACCAGCCGGCCGTTGACGTAGAAATACTGCGAATCGGCCTGCGCCCGCGACGCGGTGGGCAAGCCGACCCAGCCGGACAGGTGCAGACCGGCCGCGGCGTGGTCGATGCGCAGGCTCTGCACCGGGAAATCCTCGCCGAGCACCTCGGCCACCCGCTGCAACTGCGCCTGCTCGTCGCGTGCGGCTTTCCAGATCCGCACCGGCTTGCCGTTGTGGCTGAGCCGGAATTCCACTGCGCTGCGCGCCAGCGCCAGCGACTTCAGCAGATCGTCGATGTGCGCGAACTCGGTGCGCTCGGCACGCATGAACTTCTTGCGCGCCGGCACGTTGTAGAACAGGTCGCGCACCTCGACGCTGGTGCCTTGCGGATGCTGCGCCGGACGTGCCGCCTGCAGCCTGCCGCCGTCGACCTCGATGCGGAACGCGGCGTCCTGATCACGCGCACGCGAGGTCAGCGCAAAGCGCGCCACCGACGACACCGAAGCCAGCGCCTCGCCGCGGAAACCCATGCTGGCGACGTGTTCCAGGTCGTCGAAGCTGCCGATCTTGCTGGTCGCGTGCGAGGCCACCGCCAGCGGCAACTCGTCGGCGTGGATGCCGCCGCCGTCGTCGCGCACGCGGATCAGTCGCGCGCCGCCGGCCTCGATGTCCACTTCGACGCGCGTGGCGCCGGCGTCGAGGCTGTTCTCGACCAGTTCCTTGACCACCGAGGACGGCCGTTCGATGACTTCGCCGGCGGCGATCTGGTTGATGAGTTCGGGGGGAAGCGGGCGGATGACGGTCATCCGCGGACTTTAGCAGCGAATGCCCGCCGGGCCGCCGGCGGGGCCGTGGTCAACCGGCGGGAATGGTCAGCGTAGTGCCGGCGCGGACCGTGTTGCTGTCGATCCGGTTGGCGTTCTTCAGCGCGCCGACGCTCACGCCATACTGCTTCGCGATGCTGCTCAGGCTCTCGCCGCGCCCGACCTTGTGCACGTCGCGCACATGCGCCTGCGTGCGGGACGCGGACCGGTCGTCCGACGCCATCGCTCGGCCTGTTGTGCCGGAACTCGCGCCGGACGCCAGCTGCACGCCGTTGCGGCGCGCGGCCTCGGCCGCGAACCAGGTGCCCGGCGGCGGCGTGGACTCGAAATAGTTGCGCACGCCGCCCATCACCGCTTCGGCGAGCCGCTTCTGGTGCGCCGGATCGCGCAGCCTGCGCTCCTCGGACGGGTTGCTGATGAACGCGGTCTCGACCAGGATCGACGGCACGTCGGGCGAACGCAGCACCACGAAATTCGCGCGTTCGACATAGCCTCGATGGGTCGGCCCCAGCTGTCCCAGCGCCTTCAGCACGTTGCCGGCGACCATGTCGCTGGCCTGCATCGCCCAGCCTTGCTGCATATCCAGCAGCACCTTGGCCAGGCTGTCGTCCTTGTCGTCCAGCGCAGTGCCGCCGATCAGGTCGGCGCGGTTCTCGCGGTCGGCCAGCCAGCGCGCCGCCTCGCTGGTCTTGCCGCGCGGCGACAGCACCCACACCGACGAGCCGCGCGCATCGTCGTTGGTGAACGAATCGGCATGGATCGAGACGAACAGGTCGGCGTTGTTCTCGCGGGCGATCTGGTAGCGCCGCTTAAGCGGAATGAAGAAATCGCTGTCGCGGGTCAACACGGCCTTCATGCCGGGCTGGCGATTGATCTGGGCTGCCAGTTCGCGCGCCACCGCCAGGGTGACGTTCTTCTCCAGCGTGCCGCCGGGGCCGTGCGCGCCCTGGTCCTTGCCGCCGTGGCCGGCGTCGATGGCCACCACCACTTGCCGCTGGCCGTTGAGCAGCGCCGCCGCATGCTCGGCCGCCACCCGACGGCTGTGCGTGGGGTTGCTGTACGACGGGGCCGCCTCCCTGGCGACAGGCGTAGTGGCCCGGGCCGGCGCCGCCGTGGCGGCACCGGGACGCTCGTCGGCGGGATACAAGTCCAGCACCAGCCGGTAGTCCGTGCCGCTGGTCGGCTTCAACACGAAACTTTTCACGTGGCTGGCCGGATCGACCTGCGCGGTCAGCTGGAGGTCGTCACCGATCCGGGCGTGGCTCATGCCACGATACAAGCCTTGCGCGGCCGGCCCGGAAAAACCGCGGGCCGCCCGGCTGCCGGGCAGGTCCACCACGATCTGGCCATCCTGCTGGCTGATCGTGTAGCGCAGCGGACCGGAGGCGTCGAGCACCACGCGGGTGTATTCCGGGCCGGCCCAGGCCCGCGCGCCCTCCAGCTCCGCCGCCTGTGCCGCACACCATGGCAACGCCGCGAGGATCGCGACGACAGCCCATCTGCCCCGGTTGTTCAGCTGGCCCCTCATGACGCCGCATTGAAACGCAGCCTCGCAACGAATGCAAGATGTTTTCCCTTGAATATCCATAACCTGCACATCATTCATCACGCCGCGTCAAGTTATAGGCCGCAAGTGACCCATTTGGAACGGATCCTTGCTGGCATCGTTCCAGGCAATTTTTTCAGGGGAAATCAGGACTTGGCCAGCCGAGCGAGCAGTCGCTGGCCGCGCGGGGTAAACGCCCGCAGCGACGCCCGGCGCCCCGGGCCGGCATAGTCCAGGTACAGCTCGAGGTCTGCCGCCGGCAACGCCCCCGCGCCACGTTCAGGCCACTCCACCAGCACCAGGGCAGCCGGATCGGCCAGGGCATCGAGGCCCAGCCATTCCAGTTCGCCGGGGTCGGCGATCCGGTACAAGTCCAGGTGCCAGGCCGGACGATCCCGCGTCACATAGCCTTCGATCAGGCTGTAGGTTGGACTCTTGACCCGCTCGCCCACGTCCAGCGCGGTCAACAGCGCCCGCGCGAAACTGGTCTTGCCGGCGCCCAGCGGACCGTGCAGGTACAGCACCAGGCCATCGTCCAGCACGCCGGCCAGGCGCGTGGCCAGTGCCGCCGTGGCCGCCTCGTCGGGCAACAGCCGGATCAGCCCGGCATCGGTCGGGTCAATCATGTTCACGCTCATAACCCGTCATGCCGTTGCCGAGTGCCCGCAAGGGAGCCAGCAAGTCGCTGGCCAGCAATCCGCGCTCGCCTTGCTGGGCGGCGCGGTCGCCGGATCGCGCATGCAAGCCGACGCCGAGGCAGGCCGCCTGCCAGGCGTCGCAACCCTGCGCCAGCAGGGCCGCCACGATGCCTGTGAGCAGGTCGCCCATGCCGCCCGAGGCCATGCCGGGGTTGCCCCACGGACAGACGTCCAGACGTCCATCCGGGTCGGCGACCAGGCTGCCGGCGCCTTTCAGCACGACGACCGCGGCGTAGCGCCGGGCCAGTTCGCGCACCGCGGCGAAACGATCCTGTTCCACGGCGGCGGCGGTCGTCCCGAGCAACCGCGCCGCCTCGCCCGGGTGCGGCGTCAGCACGGTCGGCGTGACGAACCGGCGCGGCTCGCGGGCGAGCAGGTTCAGCCCGTCGGCATCGAGCACCAGCGGCTTGCCGGCGTCCAGCGCGGTCAGCCACAGCGCATGGCCCCAGGCGGCCTGCCCCAGGCCCGGACCCAGCGCCAGCACGCTGGCCCGTTCGAGCAGCGGCGCCAGCGCCTGCGGCCCGTCCACTCCATGCGCCATCAATTCCGGCCGCGCGGCATTCAGCGCCGGCACGTGCCCGGCGCGGGTCGCCACGCTGACCAGGCCGGCGCCGGCGCGCAGCGCCGCCTCGCCGGCCAGGCGCGCGGCGCCGGCCATGCCGTGCTCGCCGCCGATCACCAGCACGTGGCCGTAACTGCCCTTGTTCGCGTAGCGGGCGCGCGGCGGCAGGGCCTCGGCGACCAGCAGTTGTGCGTCGGGCAACACACCGGTGTAGACACTGTCCGGCACGCCCAGGGTGGCCAGTTCGAGCGTGCCGACCTGATCGACCGCGCGCCCGCTGTGCAACCCGCGCTTGCCGGCGATGAAGGTCACCGTGACGTCCGCGCGGATCGCCGCGCCGGGACAACGGCCGGTATCCGCATCCAGCCCGCTGGGCAGGTCCAGCGCCAGCACCGGGCAGGCGCTGCCGTTGATCGCCTCGATCAACTGCGCCGCGGCCGGCTCCGGCGCGCGGTTGAGGCCGATGCCGTACAGCGCGTCCACGTGCAGTTCGGCGTCGGGCAACTCGCCGTGCGCATCCCACAATCGCACCCGGCCGCCGCCCGCTTCCCACGCCGCGCGTGCTGCCGCGGCATCGCCGTGCGAGGCGGCGGTCAACGCCACCAGCTCGACCTGCAGGCCGGCCTCGCGCGCCAGCACGCCCAGCAGGAAACCGTCGCCACCGTTGTTGCCGGGGCCGCAGTGGATGCAGATCTGCTGCAGTTGCGGCCAGTGCCGGCGCAGGCTGTTCAGCGCGGCGCTGGCCGCGCGACGCATCAGCTCCGGGCCGGAAATGCCCAGCGCCGCCAGCGCCGCACGTTCCATCGAGCGCAATTGTTCGACGGTGTGCAGATTGCGGCTGTACGGGTGGGCGGGCATGCGCGGATTATAGGCATGCGCCGCATCTACAATAAGCGGATGTCCAGCCCCAGCACGTCCGCTTCGCCCGATTACGCCGCGCTCGCGCGCGACATCAAGCGCTGGGCGATCGAGCTGGGTTTCGCCGACGCCGGCATCAGCGGCATCGACCTGGGCGAGGACGAGCAACACCTGCAGCGCTGGCTCGACGGCGGCCACCACGGCGAGATGGAATACATGGCTCGCCACGGCACCAAGCGCACCCGCCCGGCCGAACTGGAACCGGGCACGCAGCGGGTGATCTCGGTGCGCATGGATTACATCCCGCCCGGCACCGCCAACGCGTGGGACGTGCTCGGCGACGCCGAGGCCGGCTACGTGTCGCGCTACGCGCTGGGGCGCGACTATCACAAGCTGATGCGCCAGCGCCTGCAGAAGCTGGCCGAGCGCATCCGCAGCGTGGTCGGCGATTTCGGTTATCGCGCCTACGTCGATTCCGCACCGGTGCTGGAGAAGGCGCTGGCGCGCAACGCGGGGCTGGGCTGGATCGGCAAGCACACCGTGCTGATCAACCGCCATGCCGGCTCGTACTTCTTTCTCGGCGAGCTGTACACCGACCTGCCGCTGCCGGTGGACGAGCCGGCCAGCGCGCATTGCGGCAGCTGCACGCGCTGCATCGAGGTGTGCCCTACCCAGGCGATCCTCGGGCCGTACCGGCTCGACGCGAAGCGCTGCATTTCCTATCTCACGATCGAGCTGAAAGGCAGCATTCCGGAAGAACTGCGCACGCCGATGGGCAACCGCATCTTCGGCTGCGACGACTGCCAGTTGGTCTGTCCGTGGAACAAGTTCGCGCAGGCCACCGCCGAGCCGGATTTCGCGCCGCGGCACAGCCTGGACGGCGCGAAGCTGGTCGAGCTGTTCGCGTGGAGCGAGGAAGAATTCCTCAAGCGCACCGAGGGCATGGCGATCCGGCGCACCGGCTACGAGGGTTGGCTGCGCAATATCGCGGTGGCATTGGGCAATGCCGCGAAGTCAGCCGCGACGATCGCGGCGCTCGAAACCCGCGCCGACCACCCGTCGGCGGTCGTGCGCGAGCATGTGGCGTGGGCGCTGGCCAAGCAGCGGGGCTGAGAGCCTGCTCGAAGTCTCCGACGAAGCCTTTGGGCAGGTTCCCGTGACTCAGGCCGCAGCCATCTGCTTCGGAATGGAATGATTGGTGTGGCTGATGCGGTTGCCCGGGCCCGCTGCGATGTAGACGCAGGTGGGCTGGTACTGCTCCAGCTCCGCCTCGCTCAGCTGCGCGAAGGCGGCGATGATGACGATGTCGCCCGCCTGCGCGCTGCGCGCGGCGCTGCCGTTGACCGAGATGATGCCCGAGCCTTCCTCGGCGCGCAGCGCGTAGGTGACGAAGCGCTGGCCGCTGTTGACGTTCCAGGCGTGGATCTGCTCGTACTCGCGGATGCCCGCGGCATCCAGCAGCAGACCGTCGATCGCGATCGAGCCTTCGTAGTGCAGCTCGGCGTGGGTCACCGTGGCGCGGTGGATCTTGGCCTTGAGCATGTTCAGGTGCATGACGTTCTTTCCGGCAGGGACAGCCTGCAAAGTCGGCGATTATCGAACCGATGACGCTGCGCCGCAACATCAGACGGCATAGGCCTGATATGCGGCCGGCTCAGTCGAGTCGCAAGTTGTCGATCAGGCGGGTGCCGCCCAGGCGCGCCGCGACCAGCGCCACCAGCCCTTCGCGCTCGCCCTCGGCCGGCACGGCCAGATCGCCGGCACGGCGGATCGCCACGTAATCGGGAACGAAGCCGGCCCGCTCGAGGCGGGCGGCGGCAGTCTGCTCGATGGCCTGCCACGGGTGGCCCTGTGCCAGCAGCCCGCGCATCTTCTGCAGGGTGTCGTGGATCAGCGGCGCGCGCGCGCGTTCCTCGGCGCCCAGGTACTGGTTGCGCGAGCTCAGCGCCAGGCCGTCGTCGGCGCGCAGGATCGGCGCGGCCACCACCTTCACCGGCAGCCCCAGGTCGCACACCATCCGCTCGACCACCTTCAGTTGCTGGAAATCCTTCTGGCCGAACACCGCCACGTCCGGCTGCACCAGGTTGAACAGCTTGCACACCACCGTGGCCATGCCGTCGAAATGTCCGGGGCGATGCGCGCCCTCCAGCGTGTCGGTGATCTGCGGCACGCGCACGCTGACGCTGTGCTCGGGGCCGAACGGGTACATCGTGGCCACGTCCGGCGCGAACAGCAGGTCGCAACCCTGCTCGGCCAGCGCCGCCTGGTCCTGCGCCAGGGTGCGCGGGTAGCGGTCGTAATCCTCGTTCGGGCCGAACTGGGTGGGGTTGACGAACACGCTGGCCACCACCCGCTCGGTGCGTGCGCGCGCCAGCCGGATCAGCGACTGGTGACCGGCATGCAGGTTGCCCATGGTCGGCACGAAGCCCACCGTCTGGCCCTGCGCGCGCCAGCCGCGGATCGCGGCGCGCAGGGCCTGAACGTCTTGTACGGTCTGCATGGGGCAGGCTCGCTCAGCTCAGTTGAAGCAATGTTCGGGGGCCGGGAACGCGCCGCTGCGCACGTCCTCGGCGTAGGCAGCGATCGCCGCGCCGACCGAATCGCGCCCGGCCAGGAAATCCTTGCTGAACTTCGGCCGCTTGCCGGGCGTGATGCCCAGCATGTCGTGGATCACCAGCACCTGGCCGTCGCAATGCGGGCCGGCGCCGATGCCGATCACCGGAATCTTCAGCGCCGCGGTCACCCGCTGGCCCAGCTCGACCGGCACGCCTTCCATCACCAGCAGGTCCGCCCCGGCCGCCTGCACCGCCAGCGCCTCGGCCAGCACGCGCTCGGCGGCGGCCTGTTCGCGGCCCTGGATCCTGAAACCGCCGAACTTGTGCACCGACTGCGGGGTAAGTCCGAGGTGCGCGCAGACCGGGATCGCGCGCGCGGTGAGCGCCGCGATCGCCTCCAGTACGTGCGGCGCGGCGCCTTCGATCTTCACCATCGCCGCGCCGGCCTCGCCGACCAGCCGCGCGCCCGCCTCCAGCGCATGCGCCACATCGCGGTCGGCCATGAACGGCAGGTCGGCCACCAGCATCGTGGCCGACAGCCCGCGCGCCACCGCGGCAGTGTGGTAGACCATGTGCTCCAGCGTCACCGGCAGCGTGCTGGCGTGCCCCTGGATCACCATGCCGAGCGAATCGCCGACCAGGGCGATGTCGACGCCGGCCGCCTCCAGCTGCCAGGCGAAGCTGGCGTCGTAGGCGGTGAGCATCACGATGCGCCGTCCCTGCGCCTTCATCGCAAGCAGGCCGGGTACGGTCACCGGCTTGCGGTCGGGGACACTGGCGTTCTGCACGTACACGACAATTCCTGGGAATGGGGTGGCTGCCGATTATCCGGCGCGCCACGGTGATGGCTCAAGCCACGCGTTCGCAGCCGGCCAGATCGAGCCGGGCAAGCCATTCCGCCACCGTGGCCTGGCCGGACGGGCGCAGCGTGGGCGCAATGTCGCACAAGGGCAACAGCACGAACGCCCGCTCGGCCATGCGCGGATGCGGCAGGGTCAGCTGCGGGTCGGCGAGCCGCACGCCGTCGACGTGCAGCAGGTCCAGATCCAGCGTGCGCGGACCGTTGCGCTCGGCGCGCACGCGGCCAGCGCGCTGCTCGATCGCCAGCAGGGCGTCCAGCAGGGCGTGCGGCGACAGCGCGGTATCCAGCTCCACCGCGGCGTTGACGAAAGGCGGCTGCTCCAGCACGCCCCACGGCGGGGTGCGGTAAAGATGCGAACGCTGCAACAGGCGCGTATCAGGCAACCCGGCCAGCGCGTCCATGGCGTCAAGCAGCTGTTGCCGCGGATTGCCGAGATTGCTGCCCAGGGCGACGTAGGCCAGGGTCACGCGGAACCGGACTTGTCGGCCGGGCGGCGGCGACGCCGGCGCGGGCGCGGCGGCCGGGCAGCCACCGGCGCCGGCGCGTGATCGCTGGCCGCGCTGCCGCCACCGGCCGGCAGCGCGGCGGCCAGCATGTCCGGCGGCAACTGCTGCGCGTGCGCCCACCACTGGCCCAGCTCGCGCATCGCCGGCGATTCGTCGCCGCGCAACAGCAGGAAGTCGAACGCGGCGCGGAACCGCGGGTGCGCCATCAGGCGGAACACCCGCTTGCGCTGGATCTGCTCGAAACGCGGCTGCAACGACCAGATCTCCTCCATGGTGAAGGTGAACCGGCGCGGGATCGCCACCCGCTGGCACTGCTCGCCGACCACCTGCGCGGCGGCGCGCGACCACGCCTCGTTGCCCTCGATGCCGCGACCGATCAGCTGGTGCGCCACGTCGCGCACCTCGCCCCACAGCAGCACCGCGAACAGGAACGCCGGGGTCACCGACTTGCCCTCGGCGATGCGCGCATCGGTGTTCGCCAGGCCGTGCTCGATCAGCGCACGCAGCGCCTCGTCGCCGCGCCGGAGCGCGCGCGCGGTGGCCGGGAACAGGAACTTCAGCAGGCCGCACTGCTCCAGCATGCGGAAGCTCTTCAGGCCGTTGCCGGCCAGGAACATCTTCAGCGACTCGTCGAACAGCCGCGCCGGCGCGGCGTCGGCCAGCAGCGGTCCCAGCGTTTCGAACGGGGCCGTCGCGGCGGCGTCGATGCGCATGCCGAGCTTCGCCGCCAGCCGCGCGGCGCGCAGCATGCGTACCGGGTCCTCGTGATAGCGGGTATCCGGGTCGCCGATCAGGCGCAGCATGCGATCCTCGAGATCCCGCATGCCGCCGACGTAGTCGCGCACCGAGAAGTCGCTGATGTCGTAGTACATCGCGTTGACGCGGAAGTCGCGGCGCAGCGCGTCTTCCTCGATCGTGCCCCAGATGTTGTCGCGCACGATGCGGCCGTCGATGATGTGGCGGTCACCCTCGCCGCCTTCCTCGCCGGTGCCGCGGAAGGTGGCCACCTCGATGATTTCCGGACCGAACACCACGTGCGCCAGGCGGAAGCGACGCCCGATCAGGCGACAGTTGCGGAACAGCTTCTTCACCTCGTCCGGCGTGGCGTCGGTGGCCACGTCGAAATCCTTCGGCCGCAGTCCCAGCAGCAGGTCGCGTACCGCGCCGCCGACCAGGTAGGCGGCGAAGCCGGCCTCGTTGAGGCGGTACAGCACGCGCAACGCCGCCTTGCTGATGTTCTTGCGCGAGATGATGTGCTGGTCGCGCGGAATGATCCGCAGCGTCGGCGTGGCGTCGATCCTCGATTCGAGATTCAAGCGGTCGGAATCCTTGCGGGGCAAAGCTGCCCTTGGGGTGGCAATATATCGCGGCGTGCAACGCCGCGGACCGTCCCGCCAGGGGCGCGGGACAGCTGCGCCGGCGGGCCTGTCTCGCACCATGCAAGCCAATGACTGCCAAGCATTGCCGGGCGAAACAATTCCGCTATACTAGCGCGCCTCGCAAGTTAACGCTCCCTTCGTCTAGTGGCCCAGGACACCGCCCTCTCAAGGCGGGAACACGAGTTCGAACCTCGTAGGGAGCGCCATTGCTTTTGCAATCTTCCATGATTGCGCCAGTCTGGCGGCCCAGCGCCAACGGGCAGCTCGACGCCACTGGCTGGATCAAAAGCGGCCATCCATGGCCGTACTTTTCATCACCTGTGCGATCGTCCATGATCGCCGCCATCTGGAAGAGCTTCGACGAGCCACATTGCTTGGCCGTTGGCTAGACTAAAGGCGGCCATCCATGGCCGCACTCTTCAACAAGAGCGCTCCGATTCGCTCCTCTCAGAGCAGAGCCGCCCATGACTTTCGTTGTCATCGACAATTGCATCAAGTGCAAGTACACCGACTGCGTCGAGGTCTGTCCGGTCGATGCCTTCCATGAAGGGCCCAATTTCCTGGCGATCGATCCGGACGAGTGCATCGACTGCACGCTGTGCGAGCCGGAGTGCCCGATCAACGCGATCTATCCGGAAGACGACGTGCCGGCCGGCCAGGAAGGCTTCGTGGCGCTGAACGCCGAACTGGCCAAGAGCTGGCCGGTGATCACCGAACGCAAGGACGCCCTGCCCGACGCCGAGGCGTGGGAAGGCAAGCCGAACAAGCTTCAACTGCTGCAGCGCTGAAGCCATCCGCAAACGAAAAAAGAACGCCGCCCGAGGGCGGCGTTCTTTTGGATGGCCGTCGTCCGGCGATCAGCCGCCCAGGCGCGACTTCAACGCATCGACGATCTTGCCCACGGCGCCGGCATTGCCTTCGGCGCGGACTTCGCTGGCTGCCGTGCCGCTGCTGTTGACGCTGATCTGCACCTGATGCGAGCCGGCACCCGGGGCAGCCACGGAGCCGCTCTTGTCGCGCCCGAACAGGCGGCCGAAGAAGCCCTTCTTCTTCTGCTGCACCATGGCGTCGGAAACATTCAGCGTGTAGCTGTGCGCGGTATCGTCGTGGCCGACCAGTTCGCCCAGACTGCCGCTTTCCAGAACCTGGCCGACCCGGCGATAGGCATTGTCGACGCTGTCGGCCAGCACGAAGCCGTCGCTGATCTGGCCGCCGGCCGAACCGACGCGTGCGGTGGCGCCATTGGCGGTCGGCTGGTTCGCACCCGGCGGCGGGATCACCAGCGCTTCGCTGGTCGAGGGCCGGTCGAGGCTCGGCGGAATCTCCAGCGGAGCTTCCTGCACGGCCCGGTCCCACGCCTTGTGCGAGCGGAACGCACCGCAACCGGAAAGCAGCAAGCCAGCGAGGGCCACGGCCGGCAGGGCCACTAGGAGCGAAGTTTTCTTCATGTAATCGGATTCCGTGAGTAAGTCGGGCAGCCGTCAGCCGGCCGCAGTCGCCAAGGATGCCAGAGTGGACAGCGCTTGGCGCAATCGGGTGCGATCCGGACCGTCGTTCAGTTCCACCAGCGGCAATCTCGGCCGGGCCAGCCCCAGCCCCAGCATGGGCAGGCCGGCCTTGACCGCGATCGGATTGGGCGCACAGTTGAGCGCCTGCACCAGCGGTTCCAGCGCGGCATGGCAGCGCGCCGTCGCCGCCCGGTCGCCGGCGGTGGCCGCATCGCACAAGGCGCGGAACGCCTTCGGCACCAGGTTGGCCACCACCGAGACGGTGCCGGCTGCACCGGCCAGCATCGCCTCGCCGGCACTGCCGTCGTCACCGGACAGATAGACGAAATCCTCGCGCACAAGTTCCGCCAGCGCCGCGATCCGCTCGTGATCGCCGCGCGCCTCCTTGATGCCGACGATCGCCGGGTGCTCGCGCAGCGCGGCCACGGTCGCGGGCAACAGGTCGCAGCCAGTGCGGGTCGGCACGTTGTACAGCAGCACCGGCAGACCGCCGTGCTCGGCCACTTCCAGGAAATGCCGGCGCAAGCCTTCCTGGGTCGGTCGCACGTAGTACGGCGTCACCACCAGCGCCGCATCGGCACCCAGCGCCTTCGCACGGCGGGTCAGTGCGACAGTCTTGGCGGTGCCCGCCTCGCCGGTGCCGGCGATCACCGGTACCTGCCCGGCCACGCGTTCCAGCGCGAACGCCAGCAGGCGGTCGAACTCGTCGTGCTCCAGCATGTGCGCCTCGCCGGTGGAGCCGGCCACCACCAGCGCCTGCGTGCCGCCGGCCAACTGGTGATCGAGCAGGCGGCCGAACGCATCCAGGTCGAGCGCACCGTCGGCCGCGAACGGAGTGGCCAGCGCGCAGATGCTTCCGCGAATGTTCAAGACACGATCCCGCTACCAGGCAAGCTGGCCATGTTACTTGCCGCCTCGCGAGGCGGGCAAGTAAGCTCGACCGGAGTAGTCTGATGACCCCGCACCGCGCGGGCAGACGTCCACAGGAAGACCTCCTTGAAACCTTCTCCCGGCCCTTCCTCCGCTTCGACGCGTTCGGGCAACGACAACCATTTGCTGATCCACGCGCTCACCGCAACGACCAAGTCGCCGCTGCTGGCGCTGGCCAGGCGCATCGCCGACGCCGGCTGCAACCTGTCCGAGTCGCGCGTGTCCACCATCGGCACGGAAATCTCGCTGATGCTGCTGGCCACCGGGGCCTGGGATGCGCTGGCCAAGCTGGAGACCGCGCTGGCCAAGCTGGGCCGCGATGAGAGCCTGCACCTGGTGCATTACCGTACCGGCCCGCGCCAGAACAGCGCGCACCTGCTGCCTTATCTGGTGGAAGTGGTGGCCGCCGACCGGCCGGGCATCGTGGCGCGCATCGTGGATTTCTTCAGCCAGCACGGCATCAGCGTGGAACAGCTGAACTCCACCCGCTACCAGGCCATGCAGACCGGGGCGGAGATGTTCCAGGCCCAGTTCACCATCGGCATTCCGGCGGAAATCCACATCGCCGCGCTGCGCGATGACTTCCTGGAGCTGTGCGACGGGCTGAATCTCGACGCGATCATGGATCCGGTGAAGTTCTAGGATGCATCGGCCATGACGCCCTGACAAGGCTGTCATCCGCCACGGTCGTCGCGCTAGGCTCTGCCTGCACACAGGCGAAACCCACCGGGTTTCCGGAGAGATCATGCCAGACATCGGAAAGAAGGCCCCCGCCCTCGGCGGCACCACCGGCGAGGGCCACACCCTGAAGCTCGCCGACCTCAAGGGCCAATGGGTGGTGCTGTACTTCTACCCCAAGGATTCCACCCCCGGCTGCACCAGCGAGGCGAAGGACTTCCGCGACCTCTACCCCGCCTTCCGCAAGCGCCAAGCACAGATCGTCGGCGTGTCGCGCGATTCGCAGAAATCCCATGCCAACTTCGCCGCCAAGCAGGAGCTGCCGTTCCCGCTGGTATCCGACGCGGACGAAAGCTGGTGCCGCGCGTTCGACGTGATCCACGAGAAGGTGCTTTACGGCAAGCGCCACCTGGGCATCGTGCGCAGCACCTTCCTGATCGACCCCGACGGCAAGCTGGTGCGCGAATGGCGCGGCGTGAAGGTGCCCGGCCACGCCCAGGCCGTGCTCGACGCCATTCCCGCCCGGTGACCGCCACGCCACGCATGGCCTTCATCCGCAGACTCCCTCCACCCACCAGCGAGGACACTTCCGCATGACCGGAAGCAAGCGCATCTACGCTCTCGACACCAACGTCCTGCTGCATGACCCGACCTCGCTGTTCCGCTTCGAGGAGCACGACGTCTTCATTCCGATGACCGTGCTGGAGGAACTGGACGAGAAGAAGAAGGGCGCCTCGGAAGTCTCGCGCAACGGCCGCCAGGCCAGCCGCTTCCTCAACGAACTGATCGAGCGCGGCAAGCAGCACGACCTCGCCGACGGCCTGGAGCTGAGCAACCCGCAGGGCGTCAAGCTCAAGCGCGGCACCTCGGTCGGCCGGCTGTACTTCCAGCACCGCACCAGCAGCAACGGCCACGCCAAGGCGGACAACCAGATCCTGGCGGCGGTGATCGAGCTGCGTGACCAGAACCCCGGCCGCGACGTCATCCTGGTCACCAAGGACATCAACCTGCGGATCAAGGCCAGCATCAACGGACTGGTCGCCGAGGATTACGAGAACGACCGCGCGCTGGACGATTTCTCCCTGCTCTACACCGGCTCGACCGCCCTGCCGGAGGACTTCTGGGAACTGCACCCGGAAGTGCGCTCGTGGACCGAGCGCGGTCGCACGTTCTACGAAATGAAGCGGCGCGAAGAGGAGACCTGGTACCCCAACGAATGCCTGTACCTGCCCGGCGAGAACGCGATCGAGCTGCGCGTGCTGCACCTGGACGAGGCCAGCGCCACGCTGGTGCTGCTGGACGACCACTCGCACGCCAACCACCACGTATGGGGCATCGGCGCGCGCAACCGCGAGCAGAACTTCGCGCTCAACGCGCTGATGGACTCGGACATCGACTTCGTCACCCTGCTCGGCAACGCCGGCACCGGCAAGACCCTGCTGGCGCTGGCCGCCGGCCTGGCCCAGGTGATGGACCAGCAGCGCTACCGCGAGATCATCATGACCCGCGCCACCGTCTCGGTCGGCGAGGACATCGGCTTCCTGCCCGGCACCGAGGAAGAGAAGATGACGCCGTGGATGGGCGCGCTCACCGACAACCTCGAGGTGCTGGCCAACCCCGAGGACGGCGGCAGCTGGGGCCGCCAGGCCACCAACGACCTGCTCGCCTCGCGCATCAAGATCCGCTCGCTGAACTTCATGCGCGGGCGCACTTTCCTCAGCCGCTACCTGATCATCGACGAGGCGCAGAACCTCACCCCGAAGCAGATGAAGACGCTGATCACCCGCGCCGGCCCCGGCACCAAGATCGTCTGCCTCGGCAACGTCGAGCAGATCGACACGCCCTACCTCACCGAGACCACCTCCGGCCTCACCTATGCGGTGGACCGCTTCAAGAACTGGGAGCACTCCGCCCACGTCACCCTGCGTCGCGGCGAGCGTTCGCGGCTGGCGGATTTTGCGGCCGAGGCGCTATAGGGCCGGGACCTGGGACTCGGAAGAAGCACGAATCCGCCACATCGTCACTCCCGCGAAGGCGGGAGTCGCTCCTGCCGCGGGCATCGCCCGCCAGGATGAACGACAGGCGCCCGGGCCGAAGCCCGGGCGCTGCATCCGGGTAGAATGCAGCTCTCGATAGTCTCCCGCTGCCCGCGTCGCCATGATCCTCACGCCCCGCCTGATCCTGCTGCTCCTGCTCGCCTTCTTCGTGCTGTGCGTGCTGTTGGTGCACCTGCGCGGGCGCGTGCGGCTGCGCTTCGACCGCCAGCTGGTCGACCACTCGGCGGTGTTCGCGCCGTACAACCTGCTGATGTACGCATTCTCGGCGGTGCCGGCCAGGCCGATCCTCGATCGCCGCGGCTTCCCGCAACTGGACCTGCTGCAGGCGAACTGGCAGACCATCCGCGACGAGGCGTTGCAGCTGACCGAAGCCGGCCACATCCGTGGCACCACGAAGAACGACGACGCCAGCTTCAACAGCTTCATCAAGCAGGGCTGGAAGCGCTTCTACCTGAAGTGGTACGGCGAGCCGCTGGCCTCGGCCGAGGCGCTGTGCCCGAAGACGGTCGCGCTGCTCAACGCCATTCCCGGTATCAAGGCGGCGATGTTCGCCACGCTGGCACCGAACAGCAAGCTCAACCCCCATCGCGATCCGTTCGCCGGTTCGCTGCGCTACCACCTGGGCCTGATCACGCCGAACTCGCGCGACTGCCGCATCTTCGTCGACGGCGAGGAGCACGCCTGGGGCGACGGCAAGGACGTGGTGTTCGACGAAACCTACGTGCACTGGGTGGAGAACAAGACCGACCAGACCCGGGTAATCCTGTTCGCCGACGTGGAGCGCCCGCTGCGCACGCGCTGGATGAGCGCGATCAACCACCGCGTCGGCGCCTTCATGGGCCGCATCACCGCCTCGCCCAACAGCGACGCCGAGAAGACCGGCTTCGTGAACCGCCTGTACGCCTGGAGCCAGCGCAAGGGCGCCGTCCACCACTGGAAGGCGGCGTTCAAGCGGCGGCACAAGAAGCTGTACAAGGCCGGCAAGTACCTCGCCATCTTGCTGCTGATGTGGCTGGTCTTCCTGGCGCCCTGGCCGCTGTTCCGCTGAACTGTCACGTTTGATGGCGGCAGGGCGTCCTGGCAGGGTCATCCTCCGGAGCACCTCATGGATCCGCAAACCGCCCTGTTCCAGCAACACCGCCAGCGCCTGTTCGGCCTGGCCTACCGCATGCTCGGCACGCCCAGCGATGCCGAGGACGTGCTGCACGACGCCTGGCTGCGCTGGCACGCGCAGGATGTCGCCGCGCTGGACGACCCGGAAGCCTGGCTGGTCACCGTGACCACGCGCATCGCGCTGGATCGCCTGCGCCGGGCCAAGACCGAACGCGCGCACTACTCCGGCCCATGGTTGCCGGAGCCGCTGACCGTGGATGCCGACCAGCCCGAGGCGCAACTGGAACGCGCCGAAAGCCTCACCCTCACCTTTCTGCTGTTGCTGGAGCGGCTGAGCCCCGAGGAACGCGCCGCCTTCCTGCTGCGCGAAGTGTTCGACTACAGCCACGCCGAAACGGCCGCGATGCTGGAAATCAGCGAAGACGCCTGCCGCCAGCGCGTGCACCGGGCGAAGCAGCGGCTGCGCGAGGATCGCCCGCGCCAGGTAATGCCGAACATCGACACCCAGCGGCGGCTGCTCGAACGCTTCATGCAGGCGCTGCAGCAGCCGGACATGCCCACCCTGCGCGCCCTGTTTGCCGAAGACGCCACGAGCGTCTCCGACGGCGGCGGCCTGGCGCGGGCCACCCTGCACCCGCTGCACGGCGCCGAACGGCTGGCCCGGTTGTACATGCAGATCGCGCTGCAGCAACAGCGTCACGGTGGCGTGCGCTACGAGATCCATCAGCTCAATGGCATGCCGGCCCTGCTCGGCTGGCATGGCGACACGCTGGTCTCGGCCAGCTGGATCGACGACGACGGCGAGCGCATCACCGCGGTGCACGCCTTGCGCCACCCCGGCAAGCTTGCCCGGCTGGCGGCAGTCACGAAGTCGGGGTCTGCCGCGTCCTTGCACTGAACGGCCAATCCCGGCCGCACTGCAAGGAAAACCACATGCCCCGTTTCGATGTCACCAAGCGCCCCGACGCCATCAAGCCGCTGCTCGCGCTGAGCGAATACGTCAAGAACTGCGGCCTCGAATCGAACCTGATCGAACTGGTGCTGATGCGCGTCTCGCAGCTCAACGGCTGCGCCTACTGCCTGGACATGCACAGCAAGGACGCCCGCGCCGCCGGCGAGACCGAGCAGCGCCTGTACGTGCTGCAGGCCTGGCGCGAGGCGCCGTTCTACAGCGCCCGCGAGCGCGCCGCGCTGGCCTGGTGCGAGGCGGTGACCCGGCTCGACCCGATCCACGGCGTGCCGGACGAGGTCTACCAGGAGGCCCGCGCCCAGTTCAGCGCGGAGGAGCTGATCGACCTCAACATGGCGGTGATCGTGATCAACGGCTGGAACCGCATCGCCATCCCCTCGCGCGCAGAGCCTGGCCACTACAAGCCAGCCAAGCACTGAACGAACGCTGCCATGGCCGCGGTCTGGCTACACCGCCACCGCAACCGTGTGGAATGCGCACGCTACGCGCGGTAGCACCGCCGTCGATCGACCGGGCCGTTTCGCTCCGGTCTCCGCTCACGCAGGCGCCGATCCAACAAAAAAGCCGCGGGCGACCGCGGCTTTTTTGACGACCTGCGTCCCGAATCAGGCTGCGAGGCGCTTCACGATGGCGTCGGCGAAGCTGCTGGTGCTGCCCTTGCCGCCCAGGTCCGGCGTCACGCTGTCGCGGTCGTTCGTCATGGTGTCGCGAATCGCCTGGCGCAGGCGATCGCCCTTGGCCACCATGTCCAGGTGGTCGAGCATGTCGGCCGCGGCCAGCAGCAGCGCGCACGGGTTGGCGATGCCCTTGCCGGCGATGTCCGGCGCCGAGCCGTGCACCGCCTCGAAGATCGCCGCGCGCTCGCCGATGTTGTCGCCCGGTGCCAGGCCGAGGCCGCCGACCAGGCCGGCGCACAGGTCCGAGAGGATGTCGCCGAACAGGTTGGTGGTGACGATCACGTCGAACTGGTACGGGTTCATCACCAGCTGCATGCAGGTGTTGTCCACGATCATCTCGTTGAACTCGATCTGCGGGTATTCCTTCGCGATCTCGCGCGCCACGTTGAGGAACAGGCCCGAGCTGGTCTTCAGGATGTTCGCCTTGTGCACCGCGGTGACCTTCTTGCGGCCCTTCTTCACCGCCAGCTCGAACGCGTAGCGCACGATGCGGCTGCTGCCCTTGCGGGTGTTGCGCGCCACCGACTCGGCGATCTCGCCGTCGGCGGACAGGGTCTGTCCCTCGGAGCGGTAGGCGCCTTCGGTGTTCTCGCGCACGGTGATGATGTCGATGTTCTCGTAGCGCGACTTGGTGCCCGGGAAGCTCACCGCCGGGCGCACGTTCGCGTACAGGTCGAAGTGCCGGCGCAGGGTCACATTGACCGAGGTGAAGCCGCCGCCGATCGGCGTGGTCAGCGGGCCCTTCAGCGCGACCTTGTGCTCGGCGATCTTGTCCAGCGTGGCCTTGGGCAGCAGGTCGCCGTGCTTCTCCAGCGCGACCATGCCGGCGTCGACGAAGTCGTACTTCAGGCCGCAGTCCAGCGCGTCGAGCACGCGCAGCGTGGCGGTCATGATCTCCGGGCCGATGCCGTCGCCGGGGATCACGGCAATCGTCTTGCTCATGGGGGGAACTCCTTGAAACGAAAGCTACGGGCAGTGCGTCCGCATGGGGATGCGCACGCACTGAAACCGGTCGATTATCGCCGATAAGCCCCCGCGCGAACAGGGCGGACGTCCTGCAAGACGTTGAAAATGCTCGCACGCAGCGTTGCAAAAAGCCGCAGGCCCGTCTCCGGACCGAAGGCAACCGCTGCGCAGGGCGGGCACCGCCCGCCTCGCAAAACGGAAGGCGCCGCGCTCAGGCGTGGTCGGCGCATTCCGGCGCGGTGGGTTCGCCGGCTTCCAGCTTGTCCAGGAAATCCACTGCGCGGCGCAGGTGCGGGATCACGATCGAGCCGCCCACCACCAGGCCCACGCTGAACACCTCGAAGAACTCGTCGCGCTGCACGCCGGCCTCCTTGCACTGGGCCACGTGGTAGCTGATGCAGTCGTCGCAGCGCAGCACCAGCGAGGCGACCAGGCCCAGCATCTCCTTGGTCTTCACGTCCAGCGCGCCGGCCTTGTAGGTCTGCGTATCCAGCGCGAAGAAGCGCCGCACCACCTGGTTGTCCTCGGCCAGGATGCGCTCGTTCATGCGCTGGCGGAACGCGGTGAACTCGGCGAGGCGGTCGCTCATGCAGCCCGCTCCAGCAGCTCGGCCAGCTTGCCGCTGCGGTCGGCGGCGACCAGGTCGTCGTAGCCGCCCACGTGCTGGTCGTTGATGAAGATCTGCGGCACCGTGCGACGGCCGCCGCTGCGCGCCAGCATCGCGTCGCGCTGCGCCGGGTCGGTGTCGACGCGTACCTCGCTCCACTCCAGTCCCTTGGACTTGAGCAGGTTCTTCGCCGCCACGCAGTACGGGCATACCGCGGTGGAATAGACCTCGATCTTGGACATCACGACACTCCGCAACTTGAGTAAAGGCCAGCATCACATGGGGCCGCACACCCAGCAGCTCAAGCGGAACCGACTCGGCGGGCCACGGTCTCAATGCTATTGTCACCCACCTGATGAGCATGGCACCACGACCCCTTGCACCGCGCCTGCTGACGGCGCTGATCAGCGCCGGGCTGGCTTGCGCCGCCGGCGCCCAGCAGGACGTGCGCCTGCCCGACCTGGGCAGTTCGGCGAACGCGCTGATCTCGCCGCAGGAAGCGCAGGATTACGGCGCCTCCATGCTGCGCCAGATGCGGGCGCTGGACATGGTGGTGGACGACCCGCTGCTGGACGACTACATCAACGACCTCGGCTACCGGCTGGTCGCCAGCAGCGACAAGCCGAAGGAACACTTCGCGTTCTTTATCGTCAAGGTTCCGGAAATCAATGCGTTCGCCGCCCCCGGCGGCTACATCGCGGTGAACTCCGGGCTGATGACGATCACCCGCGACGAGAGCGAACTGGCCGGGGTGGTCGCGCACGAGATCGGCCACATCACCCAGAACCACCTGCAGCGCGCGTTCGAGGATTCGAAGAAGGACGCCCCGCTGATGGCACTGGTGTTGCTCGGCGCGATCGTCGCCGGTGCCGGCAGCCACAGCGGTGACGCGCCGATGGCGGTGCTGGCCGGCGGCCAGGGGCTGATCGCGCAGAAGTCGATCAACTTCACCCGCAAGGACGAGATCGAGGCCGACCGCGTCGGCATCCAGACCCTGGCCAAGGCCGGCTTCGACCCGAACGCGATGGCCGGCTTCTTCCAGCGCATGCAGGACGCCATGAGCGCCGGCGCCGGCGGCGAGGACGTGCCCGCCCTGCTGCAGACCCACCCGGTGACCACGATGCGCATCAGCGACGCCAAGGCGCGCGCCGGCGCGCTGGTCGCCGCACAGAAGCTGCGTCCCGCTGCCACCGTCATGGACAAGCTGCAGTGGGAGAAGAGCACCGCGCCGATCGCCTTCGTGAAGGACCCGACCTCGCTGTTCCAGCCGCCCGCCCCCGGCCACCTGGACAGCTACGCGCTGATGCGCGAGCGCGTGCGCGTGCTGGCCGGCGACGCCACCAAGCTGGCCACCTACTACAGCGCCAACCTGCAGGCCCGGCCGGACTTCGACACGCCGGCGAACCGCTATGGTTACGCGCTGGCGCTCACCCGCAGCGGCCGCGGCGCCGCGGCGATCGAACAACTGCAGCCGCTGCTGCAATCCCACCCGGAAAGCCTGATCCTGAAACTGGCGCTGGCCGACGCCCACCTGCAGGCCGGCCAGCGCGTCGCGGCGCTGGCGGCGTACGCCGAACTCAACAGCCAATCCCCGCGCAACCGCGCGGTTGCGCTCGCCTATGCCAAGGCGCTCACCGCCGGCGGCGAGCAGCCGCAGGCCCGCCTCGCCGCCGACCTGCTGCGCCCGCTGCTGGACAACGCCAGCGAGCCGGAGATCTACAGCACCTACGCCCGCGCCAGCGACAAAGCCGGCGACAGCGTGCGCGCCGGCGAGGCCTTCGCCGACGCCAGTTACTATTCCGGCCGCCCGTACGACGCAATGGAACAGCTCAAACGGCTGCTCAAGCGCGACGACCTGGACTACTACGCGCGGGTGCGCATCCAGGCGCGCATCGCCGAACTGACCCCGCTGGTGCTGGAACTGCACAAGCGCAAGATCAAGACCGAGGACAGCCCGGGCGACGGTTCCCGGCAATGAGCCTGCGACCATGTCATCGGCACGTAACACGGATCCGTTGCAATATGCCCGTCACAAGCCAAGGCAGACCACGGCGTGCACAAACGCATCCTGATCGTTGAAGACGAAGCCTCGATCCGCGAGATGATCGCCTTCGCGCTGCGCAAGGCCGGCATGGATGCGGTCCAGGCCGCCGACGCCCGCGCCGCCCAGTTGGCGCTCGCCGAACAGGTGCCCGACCTGATCCTGCTCGACTGGATGCTGCCGGGCATGAGCGGCCTCGAACTGGCCCGGCGCCTGCGCAGGGAAGAGCTCAGCCGCGAGATCCCGATCATCATGCTCACCGCGCGCGGCGAGGAAATGGACCGCGTCAACGGCCTCGAGGCCGGCGTCGACGACTACGTGGTGAAGCCCTTCTCCACCCGCGAACTGGTCGCCCGGATCAAGGCCGTGCTGCGGCGCAGCCAGGGCGACGACGGCTCCGGCATGGTCGAGCTGGGCGGACTGCGCATCGACGGTCCGGCGCACCGGGTGTTCGCCGGCGACGAGCCGGTGTCGATCGGCCCCACCGAGTACCGCCTGCTGCACTTCTTCATGACCCACCCCGAGCGCGTCTATTCGCGCACGCAGCTGCTCGACCACGTCTGGGGCGGCAGCGTGTACGTGGAGGAGCGCACCGTGGACGTGCATATCCGCCGCCTGCGCAAGACGCTGGAGCCGTGGAAGCTGGACGAACTGGTGCAGACTGTGCGCGGCACCGGCTACCGCTTCTCCACCAGCACCTGAACCGGCGGCAGGCTTGCGGCATGCGGGGCTTTTGCCGATGCTGCATGCCTTCCACACGCCGGCGCCAGCATGACCCCGCCCCCTCCCTCTCCCTGGAAACTGCCCGCGGCATGCGCCGCGGCGCTGGGCGCCGGTGCCGCGTTCGGCGGGCTCGCCGGCGGGCATGCGCTGGCGGGCATCGCGCTGGTCGCGGTGGCCGAAGTCGTCTTGCTGCTGACCCGAATCCGTCATCAGGCGCAGGCGATGATGACGGCACCGACGGCTGCCAGCCCTCTCCAGCATGACCGTTTCATGACGCGCTCCCGCCGCATCGCTTCCTCCCTGCGCGACCTTCGCCACGCCGCCGGCCAGCTGCCGGATGCGGTGGTGCTGCTCGACGATCAGCAGCAGATCCGCTGGTTCAACCACGCCGCCGAGAACCTGCTCGGGCTGCGCCGCCCGGATGATCGCGGCGCGCCGCTGCAGCAGCGGCTGGCCGGCTCGGAACTGGCCGGCTGGCTGCGCGACGGCGCGCACGAACCGCTCAGCGACGCCACCGCTCCCGGCCGCGCGGACAGCCGGCTCAACGTCAGCCTGCTGCCGTTCGGCGACCACGAACAGCTGCTGCTGGCGCACGACATCAGCCACCTGAGCCGGCTCGAACAGGTGCGACGCGACTTCGTGGCGAACGTGTCGCACGAGCTGCGCACGCCGCTGACGGTGATCCACGGCTACCTCGAACTGCTCGACCCCGAGGACGTGCCCGAACTGGCGCCGGTACTGGGCGAGATGCGCACGCAATCGAAACGGATGGGGCAGATCGTGGAGGATCTGCTGACCCTGTCGCGGCTGGAGACCCAGCACGAAGTGGCCGACGAACGCGTGCCGATGGCGGCGCTGCTGGCCACCGTGCGCAAGGAAGCCGAGGCGCTCAGCCAGGGCCGCCATCGCATCGTGCTGGAGTCCACCGCCGAGGCGGACCTGCTCGGTTCGCCGAAAGACCTGCACAGCGCCTTGTCCAACCTGGCCAGCAACGCGGTGCGCTACACGCCGGCCGGCGGCAGCATCACCATCCGCTGGCAGCGCGTAGCCGACGGCGCGGTGTACTCGGTCAGCGACACCGGCTTCGGCATCCCCGCCTCGCACCTGGCCCGGCTCACCGAACGGTTCTACCGGGTCTCCTCCAGCCGCTCGCGCGAAAGCGGCGGCACCGGCCTGGGCCTGTCGATCGTCAAGCACGTGCTGAACCTGCACCAGGCACAATTGAAGATCGAAAGCACGCCGGGCGTCGGCTCCACCTTCTCCTGCCATTTCGGCCCGGCCCGGCTGCTTGCTCCCGGCAGCAGCGACGAAACCTGAGCCGCGGCTGGAGCGGCCGCCGATGCCGCGGCGGCGCGGCATGCAATGGCCCGGACCATGCGCCAGAATGCGGCATGGCCCAACCTTCCCCCACTCCGCCCGACGCCACCGACCTGACCACGCCCGGCCTGTACCTCAGCCGGGAGCTGGCCGCGCTGGAGTTCAACTTCCGCGTGCTGGCGATGGCCCGCGATGCCGATGTGCCGCTGCTGGAACGGCTGCGCTACCTGAGCATCGTGGCCAGCAACCTCGACGAGTTCTTCGAGGTGCGGGTGGCGATGCTCAAGCACCACCACGCCTACGGCTCGGCCGCGCCGGGGCCGGATGGCCTTTCCTCCGGCGAACTGCTGGCGCGCATCCGCAGCCGCGTGCTGGATCTGGTCGCCGAGGTCTACGCCGCCTGGCAGGAGCAGATCGGCCCGCAGCTCGATGCCGAACAGATCCACATCCTCACCCGCAAGCGCTGGACCCCGCGCCAGCACCGCTGGCTGCGCGGCTACTTCGAGCACGAGGTGCTGCCGGTGCTGTCGCCGCTGGGGCTGGACCCGGCGCATCCGTTCCCGCGCATCCTCAACAAGACGCTGAACATCGCGGTGGTGCTGCGCGGCCGCGACGCGTTCGGCCACGAGGGCCACATGGCACTGGTGCGCGCGCCGCGCTCGCTGCCGCGGATCATCCGCGTACCGGCCGAGGTCAGCGGCCCCGGCGAGCATTTCGTGTTCCTGGCCGAACTGCTGCAGGCCTTCGTCGACCTGATGTTTCCCGGTCTCAAGGTGGTCGGCTCGTACCAGTTCCGGGTCACCCGCAACAGCGAGCTGATCGTCGAGGAGGCCGAGGTGGAGAACCTCGCCCTGGCGCTCAGCGAGGAACTGGTCGGGCGCGGCTATGCGCGGCCGGTGCGGCTGGAGATCGCCAACGATTGCCCGCAGGCGATCACCGCGATGCTGACCCGCAACTTCCAGCTGGACGATGCAGACGTGTACCGCTGCGACGGCCCGGTCAACATCATCCGCGCCGGGCTGATCTACGACTGGCTGGACCGGCCGGAGCTGAAGTTCCCGCGCTTCAACCCGCAGTTGCCGCCCGCACTGGAGAGCGGCCGCAACAAGTTCGACGTGATCGGCCAGCACGACGTGCTGCTGCACCACCCGTACCAGAGCTTCAACGCGGTGATCGACCTGCTGCGCCAGGCCACCGCCGACCCGCAGGTGCTGGCGATCAAGCAGACCCTGTACCGCGCCGGCGAGGACACCCCGCTGGTCGACCTGCTGGTGGAGGCCGCGCGCAACGGCAAGGACGTCACCGTGGTGGTCGAGCTGCGCGCGCGCTTCGACGAGGAGGCCAACATCCGCCTGGCCACGCGGCTGCAGGAAGCCGGCGTGCAGGTGGTCTATGGCGTGGTCGGCTACAAGACCCACGCCAAGATGATGCTGATCGTGCGGCGCGAGGGCGAGGCGCTGCGTCGCTACGTGCACCTGTCTACCGGCAACTACCACCAGGCCAACAGCCGCATGTACACCGACATCGGCCTGATGACGGCGAATCCGGAGATCGGTGAGGACCTGCACAAGGTGTTCCAGCAGCTGTCCGGGCTGGGCCCGATCATCGAGCTGAAGCGGCTGCTGCATTCGCCATTCACGCTGTACTCCAGCGTGCTGGCGAAGATCGAGCGCGAGACCGCGCACGCGCGGGCCGGCCGCCCCGCGCGGATCGTGGCCAAGTTCAATGCGCTGAACGAGGCGCGCGTGATCGAGGCGCTCTACCGCGCCTCGCGGGCCGGCGTGGAGATCGACCTGATCGTGCGCGGCGCGTGCACGCTGCGCCCTGGCCTGCCCGGCATCTCCGAGCGCATCCGCGTGCGCTCGATCGTGGGACGCTTCCTTGAGCACAGCCGGGTGTACTGGTTCGCCAACGACGGCAATCCCGAGATCTACTGTGCCAGCGCCGACTGGATGGAGCGCAACCTGATGCGACGGATCGAGGTGGCGTTCCCGATCCTCGACAGCGAACTGGCCGCGCGGGTGTTCGAGGAAACCCTGGCCAACGGCCTGGCCGACAACACGCAGGCCTGGTTGCTTGGCAGCGACGGCTGCTACACACGCGCCGAACCCGGCGGCAGCCCGCCCTACAGCGCGCAGCAGGCGCTGCTTGAGCGCTACTGCAAGTGAACCGGCGAGCCGCATGAGCGACCGTTTTCTCCCTTTTGCGCATGCGTGCGAGAATCCGCGCTTTGCCGTCGCCGGAGCCCGGGCGTGAGTCCAGCCGAACAGACACCGATCCGCGACGGCGAACTGATCGCCGCCGTGGACATGGGCTCGAACAGCTTCCACCTGGTGGTGGCGCGCATGGAACACGGCGAACCGCGGGTGATCGACCGCCTGCGCGATACCGTGCGGATGGCCGCCGGCCTGCGCGCCGACGGCACCCTGGACGCCGAGCGGCGCGCCCGCGCGCTGGCCTGCCTGGCCCGTTTCGGCCAGCGCATCGCCGGCCTGCCGTCGATGCGGGTGCGCGCGGTGGCCACCAACACGGTGCGCCGACTGGCCTCGCCGCAGACCTTCCTCACCGCCGCCGAGGCTGCGCTCGGCCACCCGATCGAGGTGGTCTCCGGCCGCGAGGAAGGCCGCCTGATCTTTCTCGGCGCCGCCCACGACCTGCCCGCCTCGCGCGAGCCGCGGCTGGTGATCGACGTCGGCGGCGGCAGCACCGAGTTCATCATCGGCCGCGGGCTGGCGCCGCTGCACACCGAAAGCGTGCAGGCCGGCTGCATCGCCTCGACGCTGCGTTTCTTTCCCGGCGGCAAGCTCACCCGCAAGCGCTGGCAGCGCGCGCGCAGCGAGATCGGCGTGCTGCTGCAGCAATTCGCCGAGGATTACCGCGAGTCCGGCTGGCAGGATGCCTACGGCTCCTCCGGCAGCGCCAAGTCGATCGGTGCGGTGGTGCAGGCGATGAAGTTTTCCGACGACGGCATCACCCCGGCATCGCTCGCCGCGCTGAGCAGCGCGCTGATCGAGCATGGCCAGATCGGCACGCTCAAGCTGCCCGGCCTGGTCGAGGAACGCGCGCCGGTGATCGCCGGCGGCGTGGTGATCTTCGAGGCGGCCTTCGCCGCGCTCGGCATCGAGCGCTTGCGCGTGTGCGAAAGCTCGATGCGCGAAGGCCTGCTGTGGGACCTGCTCGGCCGCGCCGGCGGCAGCGACCCGCGCACCGCCAGCATCGACGCGCTGGCCACCCGCTATGGCGTGGACCGCGCCCAGGCACGCCGGGTCGAGTCGACCGCGCTGATGCTGTTCGACCAGGTCGCACGCTCATGGAAGCTCGATGCCGAAGCGCGCGAGTGGCTGTCCTGGGCCTCGCGCGTGCACGAGATCGGCCTGGCCATCGCGCACAGCCAGCACCACCATCACGGCGCCTACATCCTGCGCCACGCCGACCTGGCCGGCTTCTCGCGACAGGAACAGCAGCTACTGGCGGCAGTGGTCGAGATGCACCGGCGCAAGCCGGACAAGGCGGTGGTCGCCACCTTGCCGCAACGCTATCGCCAGCTGGCCCGTCAGACCACCGCGCTGCTGCGCCTGGCGGTGCTGTTCCGCCGTGCGCGCAGGGCCGAATCGCTGCCGCAGATGAAGCTCGCCGCGACCAGCAAGTCGCTGCGACTGACCCTGCCGCTGGCCTGGTTCGAGCAACACCCGCTCAGCGAGGCCGACCTGCAGCAGGAACAATCGCCGATGGCCGAGCTGGGCATCAAGCTGGACGTCTCCAGCAGCTGAGCGCGCCGGCGAGCCAGCTTTCGCCATCACCGCGTATCATGTCCGGACGTCCAGAAGACCCTGATGCCCATGTTGAAATCCCTGCTCGCCACGCTGCTTCTGATCCTGCCGCCGACGCTGGCGGCGCAAGCCGCCAAACCGGCGCCGGCCACCGCCGCCACGCCGCCACCGCAGGTCGTGCTGCGCACCTCGCAGGGCGACATCACGCTGGAGCTGTATCCGGACAAGGCGCCCAAGAGCGTGGCCAACTTCCTGCAGTACGTGCGTGACGGTTTCTACGACGGCACCTTGCTGCACCGGGCCATTCCCGGCTATCTGGTGCAGGGCGGCCTGTACACCCGCGACCTGCAACCCAAGCGCACGCGCCCGGCAGTCGCCAGCGAGGCGGACAACGGCCTGTCCAACCTGCGCGGCACGGTTGCCGTCGCCCGCGGCGCCGATCCGAATTCCGGCACCGCGCAGTTCTTCTTCAACCTGGTCGACAACCGTCGGCTGGATTTCGCCGGCACCCAGAGCGGGCTGACCTGGGGCTATGCCGTGTTCGGCAAGGTCACCAAGGGCATGGACGTGGTCGACAAGATCGCCGCCCTGCCCACCCGCCCGCTCGGCCCGTTCGCCAGCGATGTGCCGAACCCGCTGGTGCTGATCGAAAGCGCCCACGTGGTCGGCGAGGAAGCCCCGCCTTCGGCCGCCAGCACGGCGGCACCGGCCGCCTCGGCGACCACTGCGCCCGCGGTCGCCAGGCCGCGCAGGAAAGCCGCCAAGCCCGACGCCCGGGACTGACGCTGCGATGGCCACCCTGTTCATCGCCGACCTGCACCTGGATCCCGGCCGCCCGCAGATCACCGCACTGTTCGAGCGCTACCTGGCCGGCGATGAGGTCCGCCACGCCGACGCGCTGTACATCCTCGGCGACCTGGTCGAGGCCTGGATCGGCGACGACGACGACGCCGAACTGCCGGCGCGCATCGCCACCGCCACCCGCGCCGTGCGCGACGCCGGCGTGCCGGTGTACTTCATGGTCGGCAACCGCGATTTCCTGCTCGGCCCGGCGTTCGCCGAACGCGCCGGCCTGAGTCTGCTCGACGACGGCACCGTGCATGACATCCAGGGTCGGCGCACCTTGCTGATGCACGGCGACGTGCTGTGCACCGACGACCTCGCCTACCAGGCGGTACGCCGGCAGGTGCGCACGCCGGAGTGGCAGGCGCAGATCCTGGCGATGCCGCTGCAGGCGCGCCGCGCATTCGCCGCCAGGGCGCGCGAGGACAGCAAGGCGCACACCGGCAGTACGATGGAAAGCATCATGGACGTCAACGGAGCGGCCGTGGCCGAGGCCATGCGCAAGGCACAGGTGACCCGGTTGATCCACGGCCACACGCACCGGCCGGCCGTGCACGACTTCCTGCTCGACGGCGCACCGGCGCAACGGATCGTGCTGGGCGACTGGTACGAACAGGGTTCGGTGCTGCGGGTGGATCCCACCGGGGTCGAGTTGCGCGGGCTGCCGACGCAGTAAGCCGCATCACGCCGGCATGCGCGTACAACCGCGCCGCCAGAGCAGGATGAGCCGATGCCCCGACCGCCACGGTTCCGGCGCGCACGGCCTGACAGTGCCCGGTTCCTGGTCGACAGGCTTGTCGCACGGTCGCGCAAGGTCCGTGCGCAGACGTCTGCGATCGAGCACCGGTCCCCGCCCGACACGGCGGGCGAGGTGCAGGATGTGCCGAGTCACCGGCGGGTTCGTCCACCACCGCTCTCCGCCAGATACGCAAAACGCCCCACGAGGGGCGCCCTTCGTTCGACTCTGCGTTCGCGTGTCGCGAGGGATTGTGAACCCCGTCCATGGGGTTCACCCCTGCGCGCTGCGCGCTCCGGGGCCGACCTTCGGTCGTCCAAATTCGTTCCAGACGAATTTGTCGAACCGTAAGGGTTCGTCCACCACCGCTCTCCGCCAGATACGCAAAACGCCCCTCGCGGGGCGACCTTCGTTCGACTCCACGTTGCCGTGTCGTGAGGGATTGTGAACCCCGTCCATGGGGTTCACCCCTGCGCGCTGCGCGCTCCGGGGCCGACCTTCGGTCGTCCAAATTCGTTCCAGACGAATTTGTCGAACCGTAAGGGTTCGTCCACCACCGCTCTCCGCCAGATACGCAAAACGCCCCTTGCGGGGCGACCTTCGTTCGACTCCACGTTGACGTGTCGTGAGGGATTGTGAACCCCGTCCATGGGGTTCACCCTTCCGCGCTGCGCGCTCCAGGGCCAGCCTGCGGCTGTCCAAATTCGTTCCAGACGAATTTGTCGAACCGTAAGGGTTCGTCCACCACCGTCTCTCCGCCAGATACGCAAAACGCCCCACGAGGGGCGCCCTTCGTTCGACTCTGCGTTCGCGTGTCGCGAGGGATTGTGAACCCCATCCATGGGGTTCACCCTTCCGCGCCGCGCGCTCCAGGGCCAGCCTGCGGCTGTCCAAATTCGTTCCAGACGAATTTGTCGAACCGTAAGGGTTCGTCCACCACTGTCTCTCCGCCAGATACGCAAAACGCCCCACGAGGGGGCGCCCTTCGTTCGACTCTGCGTTCGCGTGTCGCGAGGGATTGTGAACCCCATCCATGGGGTTCACCCTTCCGCGCTGCGCGCTCCAGGGCCAGCCTGCGGCTGTCCAAATTCGTTCCAGACGAATTTGTCGAACCGGAGGGTTCGTCCACCACCGTCTCTCCGCCAGATACGCAAAACGCCCCACGAGGGGGCGCTTTGCGTATCTGGCGGAGAGAGAGGGATTCGAACCCTCGATAAGGCTTTTGACCCTATACTCCCTTAGCAGGGGAGCCCCTTCGGCCACTCGGGCATCTCTCCGGGGTTTTCTTCGCATGGCTGCGGAGCCGGCAAGGATACCGACCGAAGCGGGCGAGGTAAAGCTTCAATTCACACGATCAATGCTCGGCAGACTCGTCGGGAGTGCTGCCGGTGTCGTGTTCGCCCTTGATCCGCTGGTAGATCTCTTCGCGATGCACCGCGACGTTCTTCGGCGCGTTGATGCCGATGCGCACCTGATTGCCTTTCACGCCAAGAACGGTGACGGTCACCTCGTCGCCGATCATCAGGGTTTCACCGACCCTGCGGGTCAGAATCAACATGATTGCTACTCCATGGTGCTGTTGGTCACAGGCCTGCGAATCGACGGTGCCTCACCCCTGAGCGCCCGCCTTTCACAGCTCGACGATTGATCCGCCGAAGGCCCTACCGCCTTCCCGGCTCACAGCCAAAACACTCCTGAGCGTCCTGACTGGCGACGACTGCCGTTACCGGTAGCGCCGACACTGGACCGATAGTAACTGAGCCGGATTCTCCCGCGCAATGCACGGCCATCGCGGCGGGCATTGCGTTCAGACGGTCGCGTACGGCCTATCGGGCAGCGACCCAGGCCGGCAGTGCGGCAAGGATGTCCGGCAAATTCGGGGCATCGGCTCCACCGCCCTGGGCCATGTCCGGACGGCCGCCGCCCTTGCCGTCGATCTGCGCGGCGACGTAGGCCACCACGCTGCCGGCCTTGACCCATTCAAGCGCCTTGCCGTGCACGCCGGCGATCAGCGAAACGCGGCCATCGGCGGCACCAGCCAGCAGCACCACGCAGTCGCCAAGCTGCTGCTTGAGCTGATCCACGCTGTCGCGCAGCGACTTCGCGTCCAGACCCTCCAGCCGCGCGGCCACCACCTTGACGCCGTCAACGTCCTTCGCCGCGGCAGCCAGGTCGGCGGTGGCCGAACCGGCCGCCTTGCTGCGCAGCGATTCCAGCTCGCGCTCGAGCTTCTTCTGACGCTCGAACAGTTGGCGCAGTTTCTCCACCGCCTCGTCGCCACCGCTGGAAAGCAGTTGCGAGAACTCGGCCAGGCGGCGCTCTTCGTCGGCTACGTGCGCGAGTGCGCCGGCGCCGGTGAGCGCTTCGATGCGGCGCACGCCGGAAGCCACGCCGGCCTCGCTGACGATCTTGAACAGGCCGATGTCGCCGGTGCGGCCCACATGGGTACCGCCGCACAGTTCGGTGGAGAAATCGCCCATCTTCAGCACGCGCACTTCGTCGCCGTACTTCTCGCCGAACAGCGCCATCGCGCCGAAAGCAATCGCCTGGTCGTAGCCCATGTTGTGCACCTCGGCCGCCGCGTTGCGGCGCACCTCGGCGTTCACCAGCGCCTCGACCCGGGCCAGCTCGTCGTGGCTCACCGGCTTGTGATGCGCGAAGTCGAAGCGCAGCCGTTCCGGCGCCACCAGCGAACCCTTCTGCGTGACGTGGGTGCCCAGCACCTGGCGCAGTGCCGCATGCAGCAGGTGGGTGGCCGAGTGGTTGAGCACGATCGCCTGGCGGCGCGGCGCATCGACCTGCGCATCCACCATGTCGCCGGCCTTCAGCGGCTGCGCGCCATACCAGCGACCGGCATGGCCGAAGAACACGCCGCCCATCTTCAGCGTGTCACCGACCTCGAAGCGGCCGACCGAACTGGACAGCGCACCGGTGTCGCCTACCTGGCCGCCGGACTCGGCGTAGAACGGCGTGCGGTCGAGAATCACCAGGCCCTCCTCGCCTTCGTCCAGTTGCTCGACCTGCCGGCCGCCGCGCACGATGCCGAGCACCTTGCTGCCCTGCGCCTGCAATGCCTCGTAGCCGAGGAAGATCGTGGGCCTGAGCTGGCTGGCCAGCTCGGCCGGCATCTGTCCCTTGGCTTCGAACTTGCCGGCGGCGCGGGCGCGTTCGCGCTGTTCGTTCATGGCCTGCTCGAAACCGGCCATATCCACTTCCAGCCCGCGCTCGCGCGCGATGTCGGCAGTGAGGTCGACCGGGAAGCCGTAGGTGTCGTAAAGGCGGAACGCGTCGACGCCGGGTATGGTTTTCCCCGACTTGGCCGCCACCTCGTCGAACAGGCGCATGCCGTGTTCCAGCGTCTCGCCGAAGCGGTGCTCCTCGGTGCGCAGGGCGTCCTCGACGAACGCCTGCTTCGCGGCCAGCTCGGGGTAGGCCTGGCCCATTTCCTCGACCAGCGGCTGCACCATCTTCCAGAAAAAGTCGCCGCGCACGCCGAGCATCCAGCCGTGACGCAAGGCGCGACGGATGATCCGGCGCAGCACGTAGCCGCGCCCCTCGTTGGACGGCAGTACGCCGTCGACGATAAGGAACGAACAGGCGCGGATGTGATCGGCGATCACGCGCAGCGACTTGTTGGCGAGGTCCTGCGTGCCGGTGAGTTCGCCAGCGACGCGGATCAGGTGCGCGAACAGGTCGATCTCGTAGTTCGAGTGAACGTGCTGCAGCACGGCGGCGAGGCGCTCCAGGCCCATGCCGGTATCCACGCACGGCGCCGGCAGCGGACTCAGCGTGCCGTCGGGCGCGCGGTCGAACTGCATGAACACCAGGTTCCAGATCTCGATGTAGCGATCGCCGTCTTCGTCGGGCGAGCCGGGCGGGCCGCCGGCCACGCCGGGGCCGTGGTCGTAGAAGATCTCGGTGCACGGACCGCAGGGGCCGGTGTCGGCCATCTGCCAGAAGTTGTCCGACGCGTAGGGCGCGCCCTTGTTGTCGCCGATGCGCACGATGCGTTCGGCCGGCACGCCCACTTCCTCGTGCCAGATACCGTAGGCCTCGTCGTCGGTGTGATAGACCGTGACCCACAGCTTGTCCGCCGGCAGCCTGAACACCTGGGTCAGCAGTTCCCAGGCCCAGATGATCGCGTCGCGCTTGAAGTAGTCGCCGAACGACCAGTTGCCCAGCATCTCGAAGAAGGTGTGGTGGCGCGCGGTATAGCCCACGGCGTCCAGGTCGTTGTGCTTGCCGCCGGCGCGCAGGCAGCGCTGCACGTCGGCCGCGCGCACGTAGGGCAGCTTCTCGCTGCCCAGGAACACGTTCTTGAACGGCACCATGCCCGAGTTGGTGAACAGCAGGGTCGGGTCGCTGGCCGGTACCAGCGAGCTGGACGGCACGATGGTGTGGCCCCGGGAACGGAAGAAGTCGAGGAAGGCGGAGCGGATGTCGGAGGTTTTCATGCGTATCTAGGGTGGCGGGCAATCAAGGCCACGCCGCGGCCAGGCCGATCGACCCGACAACCCGTCATCCCGGAGGGACGGATTTCAGGAAATATCGTCGGCTTCGTCCACATCGGCGTGGGTAACACTCCGTACTGTGGCGGCGGCAAAGCCGCGGCGCAAGAGGAATTGCGCCCGGCGGGTGCGCTCGGCCGGGTCATTCGTGCCTGCGCCGCCATAGCGGCGGCGCAACTGGGTGGCGGCCGAAGCGGCCCAGTCGACCTCGGCCTCGTCCAGCAGCTCGCGGATGCGCGCATCGGCCAGGCCGTGGCTTTTCAGCTCCACACGCAGGCGCAACGGGCCATAGCCCTGGGCGATCCGGCTGCGCAACAGCACTTCGGCGAAGCGATCGTCGTCCTGGTAATGCTGCTCGCCGAGCCGGTCCAGCGCGGCGGCAGCCTCCTCACCTCCGTAACCGCCCTGGCGCAGCTTGGTCCTCAATTCCTTGCGCGAATGTTCGCGGCGCGCCAGCAGGCCCAGCGCCTTGTCGTAGGCGCTGCGCTTCGGCTTGCCCGGATCGTCCGCGCCGGCGCGGCGTTTCATGGCCACGCAAACGGACATGGCCCGGGCGAGCCGGGCCATGTCTTCCACAAGGAACCGTCAGCGGGCACGACTCACGCTTCCTCGAGTGCCTCTTCCGCGGCGGCGGCCGGCTTGCCGACCGGCACCAGCAGGCGCTCGCGCAGCTGCCTGTCGATCTCGTTGGCAATGGCCGGGTTGTCGCGCAGGAACTGGCGCACGTTCTCCTTGCCCTGGCCGATACGGTCGCCGTTGTAGCTGTACCAGGCGCCGGACTTGTCGATCAGGTTCTGCGCCACGCCCAGCTCGATGATCTCGCCTTCGCGCGAGGTGCCCTCGCCGTACAGGATCTCGAACTCGCACTGGCGGAACGGCGGCGCCACCTTGTTCTTGACCACCTTGACGCGGGTTTCCGAGCCGATGATCTCGTCGCCCTTCTTCACCGCGCCGATGCGGCGGATGTCCAGCCGCACCGAGGCGTAGAATTTCAGCGCGTTGCCGCCGGTGGTGGTCTCGGGGCTGCCGAACATCACGCCGATCTTCATGCGGATCTGGTTGATGAAGATCACCAGGCAGCCGGATTTCTTGATGTTGGCGGTGAGCTTGCGCAGCGCCTGGCTCATCAGGCGGGCGTGCAGGCCGACGTGCGAATCGCCCATCTCGCCCTCGATTTCCGCCTTCGGCGTCAGCGCGGCGACCGAATCGACCACGACCATGTCCACCGCGCCCGAGCGCACCAGCATGTCGGCGATTTCCAGCGCCTGCTCGCCGGTGTCCGGCTGCGACACCAGCAGGTCGTCGACCTTGACGCCGAGCTTTTCCGCGTAGGTCGGATCGAGCGCGTGCTCGGCGTCGATGAACGCGGCGGTGCCGCCGGCGCGCTGGCAGCTGGCGATTGCCTGCAGCGTCATGGTGGTCTTGCCGGACGACTCCGGCCCGTAGATCTCGACCACGCGGCCGCGCGGCAGGCCGCCGACGCCGAGCGCGATGTCCAAGCCCAGCGAGCCGGTGGAGATCGTCTCGACCGGCTCGTTGACGCGGTCGCCCATGCGCATCACGGCGCCTTTGCCGAACTGCTTTTCGATCTGGCCGAGGGCGGAGGTGAGCGCCTTGCGCTTGTTGTCATCCATCGTGGGTATTCCGGTTGGGCTGTGATTGGGAGGCATGATGCCCGCGGCGGGTCTCACGGGCTGCGATCTGCGCCATCGGCGCGGGTCGGCATTGGCGCCAGCAGTATCCCACACCGGTCAAGCCGGTCTGGCGGCTGATCGCGCGTCACTCCGTCAGCGTTTTGCGCAAGCCGGTGAGCGCCGCCGCCACGGTCTGCCGGCGTATCGCCTCGCGGTCGCCCTGGAAGTGGAACAGCTGGGCATGGCCGTAGCCGCCGCGCCGCTTCCAGCCGATCCACACCGTGCCGACCGGTTTGTCCGGGGTGCCGCCGGACGGCCCGGCGATGCCGGTCACCGCCACCGCCACGCCGGCGCCGAAGCGGGCCAGCGCACCGGAAACCATCTCCAGCACGGTTTCCTCGCTGACCGCGCCGCTGTGCTCCAGCGTGCGCGGGTTGACCCCGAGCAGCGCCTCCTTCGCCTCGTAGCTGTAGGTCACCACGCCGGCGTCGAACCAGGCCGAGCTGCCCGGCAGGTCGGTCAGCGTCTTGGCGATCCAGCCGCCGCTGCAGGACTCGGCCGTCACCAGCATCAGCCGGCAGCGCTGCACCTCGGCCGCCACCTCGCCGGCCAGCGCCAGCAACTCGGCATCGGTAGGAACGGACGACGACTCCATGCGAGACTCCCGGGCTTGGACGAAACTCTGCGCCACGCGCAGAGGCACCGTTCTACCTGTTCCACGCGACCACGCCAAGACTTGCATCGCATGAGCCAAGACGATCTCTCCAAGCACACCCCGTTCATGCGCCAGTACCTGTCGGCCAAGGCCGCGCACCCGGACGTGCTGCTGTTCTTCCGCATGGGCGATTTCTACGAGCTGTTCTACGACGACGCGCGCAAGGCGGCGCGGCTGCTCGACATCACCCTGACCCAGCGCGGGCAATCCGCCGGCGCACCGATTCCGATGGCCGGCGTGCCCTACCACGCAGCGGAGAACTACCTGGCGCGGCTGGTGCGCCTGGGCGAGTCGGTGGCGATCTGCGAGCAGATGGGCGATCCGGCGCTGGCCAAGGGCATCGTCGAGCGCAAGGTGGTGCGCATCGTCACCCCCGGCACGGTGACCGATGCCGCGCTGCTGGAGGAACGCCGCGACAACCTGCTGCTGGCAATCGCCGCCGGTATGCGCGGCGACTACGGGCTGGCCTGGGTCGACCTGTCCAGCGGCCGTTTCCTGCTCAGCGAAGTGCCGAATGCCGAGGCGCTGGCTGCCGAACTGGCGCGGCTGCAGCCGGCCGAGACGCTGGTCCCGGAAGACGTGGCCTGGCCGAAGCTGGTCAGCGCGCTACCGGGCCTGCGCAAGCGGCCGCCATGGCACTTCGACGGCGACGCCGCCGCGCGCGAGCTGAACCGATTCTTCGGCACCCGCGACCTCGGTGGCTTCGGCGTGGACAAGTTGCCGCTGGCGGTCGCCGCCGCCGGCTGCCTGCTCGGCTACGTCGAGGAAACCCAGAAGAGCGCGCTGCCGCACCTCACCGGCATGGCGGTGGAAAGCGCCAGCGAGACGATCGCGCTGGACGCCGCCACCCGCCGCAACCTGGAGCTGGACACCCACCCCAGCGGCCGCACCGAACACACCCTGCTCGGCGTGCTCGACGAGACGGTGACGCCGATGGGCGCACGCGCGCTGCGCCGCTGGCTGACCCGACCGCTGCGTTCGCGCGAACGGCTGCGCCAGCGCCACCAGGCGATCGGCGCGCTGATCGACAGTCGCCGTTACGACAACCTGCGCGAACAGCTGCGCGGTATCGGCGATCTCGAACGCATCCTCGCCCGCGTGGCGCTGCGCTCGGCGCGCCCGCGCGACCTGTCGACCCTGCGCGACGGCTTGCTGGCCGCGCCGCAGCTGCGGGCGCGCATCGCGGATCTGGACAGCCCCCTGTTGCACGTCCTGGTCGAACGCATCGGCGACCACGCCGACAGCGCCGCCCTGCTCGCCCGCGCCGTGGTCGAACAGCCGCCGGTGCTGCAGCGCGACGGCGGCGTGATCGCCGACGGCTACGACGCCGAACTCGACGAACTGCGCCGGCTGTCCACCCACGCGGACCAGTACCTGGTCGAGCTGGAGGAACGCGAAAAGGCCGCCAGCGGCATCACCACGCTGAAGGTCGGCTACAACCGCGTGCACGGCTACTACATCGAAATCACCAAGGCGCAGTCGGACAAGGCCCCCACGCATTACACGCGCCGGCAGACCACCAAGAACGCCGAGCGCTACATCACCGAGGAACTGAAGGCGTTCGAGGACAAGGTGCTGTCGGCGAAGGAACGCTCGCTGATGCGCGAACGCGCGCTGTACGAGGCGCTGCTCGACACGCTCACCGAAAAACTCGAACCGCTGAAAACCGCCGCCACCGCGATGGCCGAGCTGGACGTGCTGAGCACGCTGGCCGAACGCGCCGAAGCACTGGACTGGAGTGCACCTCAGCTCACCGACGAACCCGGCATCGCGATCGAGCGCGGCCGCCATCCGGTGGTGGAGAAAGTCCGCGACGAGCCGTTCGAGCCGAACGACCTCAAGCTCGACGACACCCGCCGCATGCTGGTGATCACCGGCCCGAACATGGGCGGCAAGTCCACCTACATGCGCCAGAACGCGCTGATCGTGCTGCTCGCGCACATCGGCAGCTACGTGCCGGCGGCGAGCGCGGTGGTCGGCCCGGTCGACCGCATCTTCACCCGCATCGGCGCCGGCGACGATCTGTCACGCGGCCAGTCCACCTTCATGGTGGAGATGAGCGAGACCGCGAACATCCTGCACAACGCCACCGCCGACAGCCTGGTGCTGATGGACGAGGTCGGCCGCGGCACCAGCACCTACGACGGCCTGTCGCTGGCCCGCGCCGCCGCCGTGCACCTGGCGCGCCACAGCCGCGCCTACACCTTGTTCGCCACCCACTATTTCGAGCTGACCGAACTGGCCGGCGAATTTGCGGCGATCGCCAACGTGCACCTGGATGCCGTGGAGTACGGCGAGCAGCTGGTGTTCATGCACGCGGTGAAGGAAGGGCCCGCCGACCGCAGTTTCGGCCTGCAGGTGGCCGCGCTGGCCGGCCTGCCGAAATCGGTGATCGCCGACGCGAAACGCACGCTGGCCGAACTCGAGCGCGGCATGCACCAGCATGCGGGCGCGCCCGCTCCGGCCACCGATGCCTCGCCGCAACTGGGCCTGTTCGCCCCCGCGCAGCCCTCCGCCGCCGAGCGGGCGCTGGAAGACATCGACCCGGATGCGCTGACCCCGCGCGAGGCGCTGGAAGTGCTGTACCGCCTGAAACGGCTGGGCTGACCGCAGCGGCGGCGCAACACCGCCCATCACCACCTTGCGCTCACGCCGCATTGGCGATGCTGGCTCGCCGAGCCGTATCGCAGCCGTGCCGTCCATAGTCACCGACTATTGAACACATCGGAACGTTCGAATTCCGTTGATCGTCGTGCCTGCGTAGATTTGATCGCACATCCCCACAGGAGCCCGCCATGAGCCAGAACCGCAAGACGCTGACCACCGATGCCGGCACCCCCCTGGCCGACAACCAGAACAGCCTCACCGCCGGCCCGCGCGGCCCGCTGCTGGTGCAGGACGTGGCGTTGTTCGAGAAGCATGCGCACTTCAACCGCGAGCGCATTCCCGAGCGCGTGGTGCACGCCAAGGCCTCCGCCGCGTTCGGCACGCTCACCATCACTCATGACATCACGAAGTTCACCCGCGCCGGGGTGTTCAAGCCGGGCACGGTCACGCCGATGCTGGCGCGTTTCTCCACCGTGGCCGGCGAACGCGGCGCGGCGGATGCCGAGCGCGACGTGCGCGGCTTCGCGCTGAAGTTCTACACAGGGGAAGGCAACTGGGACCTGGTCGGCAACAACACGCCGGTGTTCTTCATCCGCGACCCGTACAAGTTCCCCGACTTCATCCACACCCAGAAACGCGACCCGCGCACGAACATGCGCAACGCCACCGCGATGTGGGACTACTGGTCGCTGTCGCCCGAATCGCTGCACCAGGTCACCACGCTGATGAGCGACCGCGGCATCCCGGCCACGCTGCGCCACATGCACGGCTTCGGCAGCCACACCTACAGCTTCTGGAACGAAGCCGGCGAGCGTTTCTGGGTAAAGTTCCATTTCAAGACGCAGCAGGGCATCCGGAACCTCACCAACGCCGAGGCGGCCAGGCTGATCGGCGAGGATCGCGAATCGCACCAGCGCGACCTGTACGAGGCAATCGAGCGCAGGGACTTCCCGAAGTGGACGCTGTACGTGCAGATCATGCCCGAGGCCGATGCGGAGAAAACCGCGTACAACCCGTTCGACCTGACCAAGGTGTGGCCACACAAGGACTATCCGCTGATCGAGGTCGGCGTGATGGAACTCAACCGCAACCCCGACAACTACTTCGCCCAGGTCGAGCAGTCCAGCTTCTCGCCCGCCAACGTGGTGCCCGGCATCGGTTTCTCGCCGGACAAGGTGCTGCAGTTCCGCCTGTTCTCCTACGCCGACGCGGCACGTTACCGGCTCGGCGCCAACCACGACCAGCTGCCGGTGAACCAGCCGCGGTGTCCGGTACGCAACTACGCCCGCGACGGGTCGATGCGCCACGGCGACAACGGCGGCGGCAGCGTGAACTACGAGCCGAACTCGTTCGGCGGACCGGCCGAGGATCCCTCGGTGAAGGAGCCGCCGCTGCGGATCTCCGGCGACGCCGATCGCTACGACCACCGCGCCGGCAACGACGACTACACCCAGCCCGGCAACCTGTTCCGGCTGATGAGCGAGCACCAGCAACAGCAGCTGTTCGACAACATTGCCGCGGCGATGCAGGGCGTGCCGGAAGACATCGTGCGCCGCCAGCTCGGCCACTTCGCCAAGGCCGATCCGGCCTATGCGGCGGGCGTGGCCAGGGCGCTGGGCATGACGCCCTGAAGCCGGCGCTCAGCCGATGCCGTGAATCACCTGCAGCGTGGCCGCGCCGGCCGGATGCGGCGCAGCCTCCGCATCGGGCATCGCGATATCGGGAATGTCCGCCAGCTCGTCGGCCGACAGTTCTTCAGCCAGCGTCGGCAGCACCTCGACGGGCACAGGCGCCAACGGCAGGCGGCCATCCAGACGTCCGGACTGCACCAGCTGGCCGATGCGCAGGTATACCTCGTCGCGGTCGAAGGGCTTCTGCATGAAATCGTCGGCACCGAAGCGCTGCACGTAGAACTGCTCGGTCGCCTGCGGGTTGCCGCTGATCATCACGATCGGGATGCCTCGGGTCAGCGGGTCGTGGCGCAGCGCGCGCAATACCGCAAAACCGTTCATGCCCGGCATCACGATATCCAGGAAGATCAGCGCCGGCCGTTCGCTGCGGGCCAGCTCGATCGCCTCCTTGCCGTCGGTGGCCTTGAGTACGGCGTAGCCGTCCTGGCGCAGCATCTTGCCGAGCACGGCACAGATCGTGGGCGAGTCGTCCACCACCAGCATGCGCGCGCCCAGCGCGGCCTGCGGCCCCGCGTGATGCTCGATCGCCGTCTGGCTGCCCAGCAGGCGCTTGAGGAAACCGAAGCCATTGATCAGTGCATGTCCGTGCATGCGAGCCCCCCGGCCTTGTGGATTGACGGCGCCAACCCGGTGAATGTGCGTGGATATTCCCGCAGATCCGGCCGGCATTCTGCGATGCACTGCTCAGCGGCTGTCTCTGAGCCGTCGCAATTCGCGTCGTGCCTGCTTGTCCGGGCGCTTCGGCGGACCGCTGGCACCGACGAGGCGGCGCTGCTCGCGGGTCAGCTCGCGCGCCGCGCGGCTGGCTTCGGTCTCGACATACAGCGCCTGCGCCACGCCGGCCGGGCCGCGTTTGTCGGACAGCGCCACGACCTCGACTTCCAGCCGTTCCTCGCCGCGGCCGATCCGCAGACGGTCGCCCGGGCGCAAGGTCTTCGCCGGTTTGCAGCCGGCGCCGTTGAGATCGATGCGGCCGCCGTCGATCGCCTGCTTGGCGAGGCTGCGCGTCTTGAAGAAACGTGCGGCCCACAGCCACACGTCGACGCGCACATCGGTCATCGGCGGGGCGGGCGGCTTGTTCATCGCGCGGATTATCGCGCGATTGCCGGGCGATTCAGGCCTGCCCTTCGGGCGGCAGCATGTCGTGCGGGTCGGGCATCGCGATGTCGGGGATGGCGGCGTGCTCGGCCGCGCTCGGCTCGGGTTCGACCGGCAGCGTTTCCGTCTCCGACCGCTGGCGCACCACCAGGCGCCCGCTGCGGGTGAGGTTGTCGATGCGCGCGAACACCTCGCCGCGGCCGAACGGCTTCTTCATGAAATCGTCGGCGCCGAAACGCTGCACGTAGAACTGTTCGGTCGCCTGCAGGTTGCCGCTGATCATCACGATCGGGATGTCCCGGGTCAGCAGGTCGTGGCGCAAGGCGCGCAAGACCGCGAAGCCGCTCATGCCGGGCATCACGATGTCGAGGAAGATCAGGTCGGGGCGTTCCGTGCGGGCGATCTCCAGCGCGCTTTCGCCATCGGCCGCCTTCAGCACCACGTGGCGGTTCTGCGCCAGCATCTTGCCGAGCACCGCGCGGATGGTGGGCGAATCGTCCACCACCAGGATGCAGGCTTCCTTCGGCTCGCCGCTGCGCGGCGCCGCGCGACGCTCGCCGTGGTCGCCGAGCATGCGCTTGATCAGATCGAAACCTGCCATGACACGAGCTCCCCCTGCCCATGAGACTGCGCGCTAGTCTCGGCGCAGCGCGGGCCGGACGCAAGCTGCGGCTATGTTCCCAGCAGCCAGTTGCCCAGCGGGACGGTGAGCAGCGACAGCACGATGCCGGCACCCAGCACGGTATTGGCCAGAGCCGGCTCCAGAGCGTACTCGTCGGCCAGGATCGTCGCCGACACCATCGGCGCCATCGCCGCCTGCAGCACGCCGACGGTGAGCACCAGCCCGTCGACACCGGCGGCGGTGCCCATCGCCCAGCACAGCAACGGCGCCAGCAGCAGCTTCCAGCCCAAGCCCCAACTGGCCGCGCCGAACTGCCGCTGGCCCGGATGGAACTTGAACTGCAGGCCGACCGAGAACAGCGCCAGCGGCGTCAGCGTGGCGCCGATCGGCGCGAACACGCCATTCAGCAGCTCGGGCCAGCCGCCGCACAGGCCGGCGACGATGCCCGCCACCAGCGCGATGAAGGCCGGAAACGTGACGATGCGCCTGACGATCAGGCACGGCTGCAGCGTGCGCCCCGAATAGACCGAAGCCACCACGATACCGGCCGACGCCAGCACCGGAAACGCGCCGATCTGGTCGGCCACCACCGCCAGCGCCAAGCCTGCCTTGCCGTGCAGGGCCTCGATCATCGGATAGCCCATGTACGCCGTATTGCCCAGCCCGCACACCAGGATCAGCGCCCCCGTGCGCTGCCGCGACCAGCCCAGCCGCGGCCCGAGCAGGCCGAACAGCAGCCACGCGCCGCCGAAGGTGAGCCACATCGCCGCCACCGGAAACCACAGCTGCGGATCGAGCTTCACCTTCGGGATCAGCTCCAGCACCAGCGCCGGCAATGCCACATTGAGCACCCACCAGTTGATGCCCGGCACGATCCCCGCCGGCGGCTTCGCGTAGCGCGCCACCAGGGTGCCGAGGATCAGGCAGACGAACAGCAGCAGCATCGCGCTCATGCGTGGACACCACGGGAAAGTCGGCCATTATAGGGATCGCCCGCCCCGTACCGACGACAGGCGGACGCAGTCGCCACGTCCTTTCGGGGATAATTTGCGGCCTGCCCTGCCTGCGGACATCTCGCCACCCCATGAACGACCCGCTCCACCTCGCCCACGGGCTGGCCGGCGACAGCACGCCGCCGGACTGGCCGCCGCTGGCCGCCGGCGAGGTCGCGACGCTGCTGCACGGCTACCCGGCGCTCGGCACGCCGGCTCGCCTCGACTGGCACAGTCCGCGTCCGCTGTCGGCCGCGTGCCTGGTCGAGACCGGGCACGCCACCGTCTTCGTCAAGCGTCATCACTGCAGCGTGCGCTCGGCCGCCACGCTCGCCGAGGAACATCGCTTCATCGCGCACCTGCGCGACCGCGGCATGCCGATCCCGGCACTGCTGCGCGATGAGGAGGGGCGGACCGCGGTGGCGATCGGCGACTGGGTCTACGAGGTGCACGAGCGCGCCGCCGGCATCGACCTGTACCGCGAGGCGATCTCGTGGGAACCGCTGCCGGACCTCGAACACGCGCGCCGCGCCGGCCGCATGCTGGCCGCGCTGCACGACGCCGCCGCGGACTACCGCGCACCCCAGCGCGACACCCACGTCCTGGTCGCGCGCAGCGAGTTGGTCGCCGCACCCGATCCGGTCGCCGCGCTGCGCGGGCAGTTGCCGCAGCGCCCGGGCCTGGCCGACTACCTGCGCGGCCGCGACTGGCAACGCGACTTCGCCGAGCTGCTCGCCCCGTGGCACGCTGCCGCCCAGCCACGGCTGGCACGGCAGGCACGGCTGTGGACGCACGGCGACTGGCATGTCTCCAACCTGTGCTGGAGCGACGGCGGCAGCGACGCGCGGATCAGCGCCGTGCTCGACTTCGGCCTCGCCGCCGCCAACTTCGCGCTGTTCGACCTTGCCACCGCGATCGAGCGCAACGCGATCGCCTGGCTTGCGCTCGACACCGGCCTCGATGCCGCCCACCCCGACGTCGCCCGCGCGCTGATCGAAGGCTATCGCCGGCAACGTCCGCTGGAGGCGACCGACCTGGACTTGCTGGCCGACCTGCTGCCGCTGGTGCACGTGGATTTCGCGCTGTCCGAGGTCGAGTACTTCCACGCCATCACGCACTCGCGGGCGAACGCCGACGTGGCTTACGACACCTTCCTGCGCGGCCATGCGGCGTGGTTCGGCACGCCGGCCGGGCAGTCCCTGCTGCAGGCCATCCGCACCGCCGGCTGAGCATGCCGCGGCGAATCGTGGTTCAATAGACGCTCTTGAAGCGGGGGTGCCCGGCAAAAGCCGGGCTGAGAGAGTCCCTTGGAACCTGACCCGGTTAGTACCGGCGTAGGGAGCTTGCAGATCCGGCATGTCCTCGCGACAGCCGGGTCGCCGTCGCTTCGTCCGTACCCACCGACGACGACGATGACCATGCCACTTTCCCGCACTCCCCTGCTGCTCGCCCTGCTCGCGGCCATCGCGCCCGCCCACGCCGACGACACCACCGACAAGCCGCAAGCGACACAGCTGGCGCCGGTGCACGTGGAAGCCGACCACGCCAAGGGCTACCGCGCCGACAGTTCGCAGATCGACACCTTCGGCAGCTTCGGCAGCGCGCCGCTGCACGACACGCCGGCCGCGATCAGCGTGATCACCCGCGACCAGATCGACGACCGCCAGCCGCGCACGCTGAGCGAGCTGGCCCGCTCCGACGCGGCGCTCGGCGACAACTACGCGCCGGTCGGCTACTACCAGGACCTCGCCATCCGCGGCTTCGCGCTGGACCTGGCCACCGGCTACCGGCTCAACGACATGACCATCAGCGGCGAGCAGCTGACCCCGCTGGAGGACAAGCAGCGGGTGGAGATCCTCAAGGGCCTGGGCGGACTCGAAGCCGGCGTGGTCGCGCCGGGCGGCCTGGTCAACTACGTCAGCAAGCGCCCCGCCGAGGTGCGCAGTGCCACCGTCGGTACCGACTCGCACGGCTCGCGCTACGTCGCGGTGGACGTCGGCGGCTGGCTGTCGCCCGCCTTCGGCGTGCGGGTGAACGCCGCGCACGAGGGCATGCACTCGTACGTCGAGCACGCCGACGGCCGGCGCAACTTCCTCTCGCTGGCGGCGGACTGGAAGATCGGTGCGGACACCACGCTGCAGCTGGACACCGACTACCAGACCAGCAGCCAGCGCTCGGTCTCCGGCTACCAGTTGCTGGGCGGCATGGCCCTGCCGCCGCATCCGAGCCGCACGCGCATGCTCGGCTTCGAACCGTGGCAGCAGCCGGTGGGCATCGCGGCCAGCAACAGCACCGCGCGCCTCGACCACCGCTTCGGCGACGCCTGGAGCGTGCAGCTCTCGGCCGGCCACAGCCGCAGCCGGATCAACGACAACGTCGCCTTCGCCTACGGCTGCTTCTACTCGCCGGCCTGCGCCAGCGGCGCCACGCCGGGCTATTTCTTCGCGCCGAACGGCGACTACGACGTCTACGATTTCCGCAGCCCCGGCGACACCCGCGTCAACGACGAGGTGCGCGCGGTGCTCAAGGGCAGCTTCGACACCGGCGCCATCGGCCACGAGATCAGCCTCGGCGCCAGCGCGTTCCGCCGCACGCTCGACCAGCGGCCCTATGTCTATGACTACGTCGGCACGGCCAACATCGACGAGGCCAACCCGCCCTACTTCGCCCCCTCGCCGAACCAGCCGGGGCCGTCCGCGCGCACGCTGACCAGCTGGCAGCATTCGCTGTTCGCGCTGGACCGCCTGCACCTGGGCGAGCACTGGCAGCTGCTCGGCGGCGGCCGTTTCGTGCGCCTGCACGAGCGCGACTACGACGGCGGCGCGCTCCAGCGCGATACCCGGCTGAGCAAGTTCCTGCCGCAGACGGCGCTGATGTGGCAGCCGATCGCGCCGCTGACCACCTACCTCAGCTACAGCAAGGGCCTGTCGCTGGGCACGCAGGCGCCGTACTGGACCTCCAACGGCGGCACCACGCTGGCGCCGGTGCTGTCGCGCCAGCTCGAGGCCGGCGTGAAGTACGACTGGAGCGATGCGCTCAGCCTCAACGCCGCGCTGTACCGTATCCGCCAGGCCTACCAGTTCGCGCAACCGGACAGCACGCCCGAAGGCTTCACCTTCGTGCAGCGCGGCAGCGAGGTGCACAGCGGGCTGGAGCTCGGCGCCGCCGGCCGCATCAGCGACAACCTGCGCCTGACCGCCAGCATCAACCTGATCCGTGCTCGCGTCCAGGACACCGGCACGCCCGCCTACGAAGGCCACCAGATCATCAACGTGCCGCGCCTGCGTTCGGCCGTCTATCTGGATTACCGCCTGCCGTTCGCCCCGCAACTGAGCCTGCTCGGCGGCTGGCGCTACGCCGGCAGCAATCCCGCCACGCCCGAGGGCACAGTCAAGGTGCCGGCCTACCACGTGTTCGACGCCGGCCTGCGCTACGAGAGCCGCTGGCGCGACCACGCGCTGACCTGGCGGCTGAACGTCGACAACGTGTTCGACCGCTTCTACTGGCGCGACACCGGCAGCACCGGCGGCGACCGCTACCTGTTCCCGGGTGCGCCGCGGCTGGCCCGGCTCTCGCTGACCGTGGCGTTCTGAGCACCGGCGCATGGTACGGATCGAACTCGCCGCCGCGCTGATCAGCGCCTGGGCCGTCTGGCTCACCACCCGCCGCCGTCCGTGGTGCTGGCCGGTGGGGCTGGTCTCGGTGCTGGTCTACGCATGGGTGTTCGTCCACGCCAAGCTGTATTCCGATGCGCTGCTGCAGCTGGCCTTCGCGGTGCTGATCGGCTACGGCTGGTGGCGCTGGCTGCAGCACATGGGGGGCGATGGCCGTGTGGAAGTGGCCGCCCTGCCGCGGCGGCAGGCCATCGCGCACCTGGCCATCGGCGGCCTCGGCGCGCTGGCGCTGGGCGCGTTCATGCACTACCGCACCGACGCCGCGCTGCCGTGGCTGGACGCGGCGCTGACCGCCTTCAGCCTGGTCGCGCAGTGGTGGCAGGCGAAGCGGCACGTGGCGTCGTGGTGGCTGTGGATCGCGGTGGACGTGATCTACGTGGGCGAGTACGTCTACAAGCACCTGCTGATCACGTCGGTGCTGTACGTGGGGTTCGTGGTGCTGGCGGTGCTCGGCCTGCGCGCATGGCAGCGCGTGGCGAAGACCGCGGCGCCACGCCAGCCGGGCACGGCTCATTGAAAGATCGGCACGGCTCCGGCCAGCCGAAACGATCAGAGCTTGCTGTGCTCGACCTGCCGCTCGCGCTGCATCAGGGTCCATTCGGCCTGCTCGGTGAGCGCGGCATCGCCGAGTGAAAGCAGGATCTGCCGCTGCAGCACGGGATCGTCCGTGCGATCCAGCGCGGCGCGCGCGCCGGTGAAGATGCGCTGCATGAAACGGTACTGCCGGATCAGCTCCTTGTCGGCCTTGCGGTACGCATACGCCTCGCGCACGGCCGCCATGATCGACAGCATCGCCATGATCAGCACCAGGACGGTCTTGGTATCGTGCGACAGCCGGTGCACGAACACCGCCAGGAACACGCTGATCGCCACGCCGCCCCACAGGCTCAGCGAGCCGACCGCCTCGGTGACATGGTGCAGCCCGGTACGCTCGGCGGTCTTGCGCTCGTAGTAATGGAGCTGGCCGGACTTGCCGGACTCGCCGACCCACTCCGCAATGACGTCTGCCAGTGCCGCCGGCGACGGCTGCGCCGGCCGGGTCGCCGCCTGCAGGCCGGCGGCGCGCATGACGTTGCGGATCCAGCCCAGTTCGATGTTCTGCTTCTGCAGGAAGTTGTCGTGGGCGAACTCGTGGTCGGCGTTCGCCGGGATGTTCGCCCGCTGCCAGTACGACTGGATCCGCAACCCCTCCGCGAGCGCGCGGTAGTCCAGGTACTTGCGATGCCAGCCGCGGCGCCGGGCCAGCATCGCCACCGCTCCGCCGCTGGCGAACAGCAGCAGGAACAGGTAGATCAGGAAGTCCTGCGCGGGAAGGTGGGCGTAGAACGTGAAGGCGATGCCCATCAGCGCCGCCAGCGTGTAGGTCAGGCGCATCGCCAGCAGCACGCGCCGCTGGAAATGCAGCGCCAGCCAGTCGGCGGCGTGGAACAGGCTGTCGATGTCTGCCGCGTCACCCGCCGCGTCGGCCGGTCGCGCCGAGGCCGCGATCTCGTCGGCATACGTGTCGCACTCGCCGTTGAACTCGACCATGCGCGCGAACATCAGCCGGAAATCCGCCGGCAGGCTGTCGGCGGCTGAAACCGTGTCGGCGGTGCGCCACAACGTCTGCATCGGCTGCAACCCGGCAGCCGGCGCGCCATCGGCCCCGTCACGCGAACAGACGATGTGGTAGAGCAGGCTCTCGTCGCCGCCGCCCAGCACGTGGCGCGTATCCTGCCGCCGGTCGATCAGGCCGGGCATGGTGCCGCTCAGGTGGTAGTTGACGATCTGCGCGGTGCCGCCGAGCCGGCCCGATACCTTGCCGTCCCAGATCGCCAGCAGGATGTGGCAGTGGCTGGCGATATACACGCCGGCCTTGGCGTACTGGCGATCGCGCGCGAGACCCGGCGTGCCGAGATCAAGCAACGACTGCCCCTTCGGCGGCGGTAGCGGCACGATCTCGGCCTGGCTGCACAAGCGGTGAAAGTCGGCACGCACGGCCGCACTGGAGAAGTCCTCGACGTACAGGTCCGGCGGCAGCGGCAGCGGCGCGACCAGCCGTGCGCCGGCGGCGAGCGCCTCCTGCGCCACCAGCTGGTCGCCGCCCTCGGCCAGCGCGGACACCAGCACCAGCGGCAGCCCGGGAAAATCGTGCCGGAGCTGCGCCAGGAAATCCCGCACGCATTGCCGGATCGGCTCGATTTCGTCGGCGGGGATGTTGCGATGGCTGGTGACGCCGATGACCAGTGGAGTCATGTGGCTTCCTGGCGATGAATGGTCACGATGGACAGGTCACACGCAGCTTCGCCGACCCATGCTTCGCAGGAAGCCATGCGGCTGCCTTCTCGCGAAGCTGCCTGAGCTGCTGGACGCCTGGCGTGGTATCGGCGCCAACGCGCCTACGTGTTTTTTATCATCGGGTTGGTGGCTTGGTCCGGCGTTGGCGTTCCTGTCAGCCCGGATTCGGCAACGGGTTCGCTGGCTGCAGCGTCCGTCTCGTTGTCGGCGGGCGGAGGCACCGCCGTGGTGTTCTGATTTTCCTTGCTGGTGGTCTTGGACATGATGGTCTCCAGAGTGTTGGAACCGATGGATGCAGGTGCTAGTTATTCTTGATCGTCGGATCCGTGGTCTGCCCCGTGATGGAAGTCTTCTTCGACTGATAGACCACATTGCCGATCGTGGCGCTCAGCTGGTAGACCCAGTCTCCCGTCGTGCTGGCGCTGTTGTTGAGGTCACTCATCGTCAGCTGGTTGCCGTTTGCCTGCAGCACGGGAGGGCCGAAGATGCCGTCAGGTGGCGGCGTACTGACCCAGGCGAAACCAGGCTCCGGGTCGGTTTGCGCATTGAACGATCCCGCGGCCGCATTGCCGGTCAGCTGCCAGGTGATGGTTTGCGCGTTGGGACTGCGGCTGACGTGGTTCGCGTTGTTTTTCTGGTCGATATCGAGACACCATGGGGTCGTGCTCTTGTCGAGGGTGACATCAAGATTGTTCGGCATGATGGATTCCTTGGTGATGGGAGTTTGAGCCGATACCGCGCTTGCTGGTGCTGCCATTTCCCCTGTTCATTGCGCCCGGCCTTGCGGGCGAGCGTTCGTATCGATTGCCGTCAGCAGCTTCTGCTGGAATGCCTTATTGGCCGGGTAGTCGATGTGCTCGCGCCGCAATACGTTCATCAGTGCGATATCGCGGTAGCCGCTGTTCCACAATTGCTGGATCAACGGTTGCGCTTCGGTCTTTCTGCCGAGTGCCAGCAGTGCCTCGACCCGCAGTGCCAGCAGGCGGGGATCGTCACCGCCGCTTTTCACCGCCTGCATGGCGTTCAAGGCATCGCTACGCAGTTGCTGCGCGACTTGCGCCTCCTCGGCTACCGCCGCTAGCAACAGTTTTGCGCTCGCCGTCGCCAGCAGGGTGGCGCGGTCGTCGGGTTGCGTGGCCAGCAGCGGGGCGAGTATGGCGAGCGCCGCCTGCGCTTGCCGGCGGGCTGCGGCGGTTTGGCCGGCAACCTGCGCCTGCGCGGCTTGCTCAAGCTGGGCCTCAGCGAATTCGCGCTGCCTGCCGGCGTTCGCCGGATCCTGTTTCGTCAAGGCAAGGAAAATGGACAACGACTGCGCATTCAGCGTCCGAGCTGAGGGCAGATCACCACTCAGGCGCCGCAACCGACCCGTTTGCGAGGAATACAGTGCCAGATGATCCTGAAAGCTGGCGTTGTTCGGATCAACCCTCGTCAATTGCGTGGCGATGTCGACGGCCTGCTGCAGGTCATGCATGCCTCTGTCGATATCGCCGGTCAGGGCCAGCGTGCGCCCCAGAATGGCGCGAACGGCAAGCATGTTCTCGCGCTTGGCGTTGTCCTGAGGGTCGCGTGCAGAAAGTGTGGCCTCGATTGCATCATCGGCAGCGTATTCGGCGATGGCCGTCGCAAGGTCGCCGCGCATCAGGGCCAGCTTGCCGAGATTGTTGTGCGCAACACCCAATTGCGTCGCCCACTCGGTCTTGTCGGGCTCAGCTGCCACCAGCTTCTGGGACAGTGTCAGCATGCGACCGTATGGGACGATTGCCTCGTCCAGTCGGCCGCGGGCCTCGAGCACATGACCGATATTGTTGTTGATCATCGCGAGCTCGTATTTCAACGCCAGATCATCCGCAGCACTCGGCTTGGCCCGCTGCAGCACGGTTTGAGCTGATTCAAAACTCTTTTGCGCGGCATCGAGCTGCCCTTGATACCAGTGGGTCATGCCGACGAAGGCCAGGACCTGCGCATACGCGAGCTGTCGCGTGGTGTCGGCGGGAGCCTTCTCGGCCAGCGCGGCTGCGAGCTTCGAGGCCGCCTGATATGACTCCATCGCCGCCGAAAGATGACCTTGATCCTGGCGCACACTGCCGATCTTCTCCAGCGCCTTGGCACGCTGCGTCAGCGCTGCGTCGGTGACGTCGGCGGTCGGCAGCGACTGGAAATAATTCATCGCCTGGTCGTCGACGGCTTCCAGGATGTCCAGGCGCGACACTTGCCGAAGCTTGTCGTTGAGGTCGCCCAGCATGAAGCCGACCAGATCCTCGGCCTGCTTCTGCCGGCGCTCGGCGGCCTGGCTGGCGACCACAGCGGCGTGGCGGGCGATCAGCGCGGTGATCGCCAGGGCGGTGGTCGCCGCCATCACGATCAGCGCCAGCGTGGCCAGCGCCGCCATGCGCCGGGCGCGTCGCTGCAGTTCGCGCCGCTTCAGCACGTCCAGGCCGAGGTCGAGCATGCCGGCGATCAGCTTCAGCTTGGCGTTGGCCTTGCCGTCCTTGCCCGGCCGCACGTCGGCGGCGATCGGCTCGGTGCGCTGGTGGCTCAACTCACCGTCCGCGCCGAGTGGATGACGCAGCGCCGGTGCGAGGCATTCCTCGGCGGCGCGGCCGGGCAGCTCGCTGGCGCCGGGTTCGCCGTCCACCATCAGGCAGAAGATGCGCTCGCTGCGCCCGAGCCGCTTGAACGCCAGCACTTCCTCGTTGACCCAGCGCGAACTTGCCGAGTGCGGCGAACAGATCACCAGCAGGCTTTCCGATTGGGCCAGCGCCTCGTTGACCTTGCGGCCCAGGTCGGTGGCGCTGGCCAGTTCGTCGCGGTCGCGGAAGATCGGGGCGAGGCGGGCGGGGATCTCGCCAAACGCCGTCGCCTGGCCGACCAGGCGCTTCGGCACCGCGTAGGTCTCCAGCGCCCGGTGCAGCCAGCCCGCCCAGGCCTTGTCCCGGTGGCTGTAGCTGATGAAGGCGCGGTACCGGCATGCCGGCGTCGCCGAGGCTGGCGTCATGACGCATCGCGCTCCCGCGCGAGGTGATGCACTCCCTTGCCGGGAAGTCCCCATCCGCTCGACCACACGCTGGGGCACCCTCCGCCCCTCGGGAGGCGCCCGCCACGCAGAACGCTAGCACCAGAAATGTGATGCAAATCTCATTTTTTGGTATCGGGAGCCGATTTCACGGCCCAGCTTGCCCCGCGCGGGGGTGCCACTGCCTTCCCCCTCATGGCGGCGGGCCTGGCCGCCCGAAGCCACGACGCTCCCGGCTGCCTGGCAGGGGCCCCGGCATGCGGGCGATGCCGGCCGGGTGCAGAATGTCGCCACCATGAGAAGCCTGACCGCGGGAATCCGTTGCCTGGCTGCCGCCATGCTGTTGGCCGCAGCGCCGGCGGCCGGCGCGCAGAACATCTACAAATGCACGCAGGGCGGCCAGATCGCCTACACCGACCACCCCTGCCCGAACGGCAGCGGCGAACTGCTGCACCAGGCCGACGACACCGAAGTCATCGACCGCTACCTGCGCCTGGGTCAGGACGAGCTGGCCAAGCGCTATGCGCAATCGCGCCATCTCGAAGCGCTCTACCAGCAGCGCGTCGACGCCCGCCAGCAGGCCATGGACGAGAAGGCCCAACGCGACGCCGACGAGGCCTATGCGGCGCAGCAACGCGCCGAGGAGGCCCAGCAGCAGGCGCTGGCCGACCAGGCAGCGGCACAGGCCGCCGACCGCGACCGGTTGCAGGCCGAGAACGCGGCGCTGCGCCAGCAGAACGCGGACTACCAGAACCAGCTGAGCCAGCCGGTCTACAACGCCCCGCCCGCCTACTGGATCCTGCCGTATCCACGCCGCCACCGCGACCACGACGGCGACCACGGCCAGCATCCGCCGCCGGTATCGGACCAGCCGATCTTCCACCCCTGCAAGCAGCTGGCCGGCGGCCGCACGCAGTGCTGATGTGGCGGCCCGCGCGCCTTATTTGAAGCGGTGGATGAAGCCGACCCGGAAGCCGCCGGGCAACCAGCTGACGATCAACGGCGAATCCCGATGCGCCGCCCACAGGCCGATCCCGGTGCCCACCGCGGCGCCGACCAGCACGTCGCTCTGCCAGTGGCCGTGCGTCTTCACCCGCGCCACCGCGTCGTAGGCCGGCAGCAGGGCCAGCGCATACACGGCCGGATGGTCGCGCCCGTAGGTGACGATGAACGGCGTGACCGCCGCCGAGATCGCCGCCACTTCGCCGCTGGGAAAGCTCTGCGCATGGCTGCCGGCGAAGAAGTCGTTGGGGTCGTCGGTCTGCGACGGGCGCTTGCGCTGGAACGTGTACTTCATCGCCTCGACACCGAGGCCGGTCACCGCCATCGCATCCACCGAGCGCCAGAAGGTATCGCCCAGCTGGTCGTTGTCGCCGAACACCAGGGCGCCACCGAGCACCGTGCCGATGGTGCCGTACAGCAGCGCGTTCTGGTCGGAGCGGTTCCAGATGCCGCTATTGTCGTAGTGGACGCGGTGGTCGATGCCGAACGGGCCGCCTCCCGCATGGGCGGCGCCGGAAAACAGGATGACGGCGGCGAACAGCCAGAATCGCAAGGCAGGCATCTCGCGGCTCCCGCATGACAGGCAGCGCCTGCCTTCCCGCCCGACCCTACGCAGCCGAGCTTTCAGTCCGCTTACGGAATCGGGTCGCCGCGGCCCCGGTTCCGATTGACCTGATGTCCGGGGCAGAGGACAGTGGCGGCGCCGGAAGCGCGACACGCCAAAGCAGCTTCGCGCAAGCCCAACGGTGATCCGAGGAAGCCGTCATGAGACCGATTCAGCTACCCCTGCTCGTCGCCATGCTGGTTGCCGGAACCGGCGCCGCCATGGCGTCCTCCGCTTCGCTCAACGAATTTCGGCCCAAGGTGCTGCCGGTGCTGGTGCAGGTGAACGCCCACGGCAAAGTCACCGACGCCTCGCCAGCGATGGAGCTTACCCCGCAGTTGCGTCGGCTGCTGCTGCAGAATCTGGACGAAATGATCGTGGGGCCGGCAAGCGCGCACGGACGCCCGGTGTCCAGCCAGTTCGTCGCCAACATGGTGCTGCGCACGACGCCGCGCAGCGAAGGCGGCTACAACGCCCAGTTCGCCTTCGTATCAAGCTCGCCGGTGCCTTCGGGCTCCTGGTACTGGGTGCATGTCGACGGCCATCGGCTCGCGCTGGCCAGCAGGGATTCCTTCAACCGCGGGGCAAGGATCCGATTCAACGAAAATCGGGGAATGGACCGGTTCTCGAACTCCATGAACTACCGGTCCGCACCGGCCCCGCTCATCCAGAACGCGACCCGCAGCGCACCCGGTGCCCCACCGGCGCCCGCGTCCCGACAGGATCGTTGACATCCGGCGGGAAGCGGCATGAAAAGGCCCGTCGCTGCTGGCGACGGGCCTTTTCTGGACATCGCGCCGGGCGATTCACGCGCCCAGCAACACCCGATTCATCCGCTGCACGAACGCCGACGGATCCGGCAACTGTGCCCCGGCCGCAATCTCCGCCTGCTCCAGCAGCAGCGTGGCCAGATCCTTCGCCTTCGCCTCATCCGCTTCGGCCTCGACGCGCTTCAGCAGCGCGTGCTGCGGGTTGATCTCCAGCGTGGGCTTGTTCTCGGGCATGTCGTGGCCGGCTTCCCGCAGCAGGCGGGCCAGGTGCGGGGCCATCTCGTAGTCGCTGAGGGCGAGGCATGAGGGCGAGTCGGTGAGGCGTGCCGACACCTTCACTTCGCCGACGCGGTCGCCGAGCAGGTCCTTCAGCTTCTTCAGCAGCGGCTCGGCTTCTTTCGCCGCCGCTTCCTGCTTCTTCTTGTCGGCCTCGTCGAGCGGCACGTCGCCCTTGGCGACGCTCTTGAGCTTCTTGCCTTCGTACTCGCTCAAGCTGCCGATCATCCATTCGTCGATGCGGTCGAACATCAGCAGCACTTCGATGCCCTTGGCCTTGAACGCTTCCAGCTGCGGGCTGCCGGCGGCGGCGGCGTAGCTGTCGGCGGTGATGTACCAGATGGCGTCCTGGCCGACGGCCATGCGGCCGACGTAATCGTCCAGCGAGACGTTCTGCGCGGTGCCCTCGCCCTTGGTGGAGGCGAAACGCAGCAGCTTGGCGATGCGCTCGCGGTTGTTGGCGTCTTCGCTGATGCCTTCCTTCAGCGTGTTGCCGAAGGCCTTGTAGAAGGTGGCGAACTTCTCCGGCTCGTCCTTCGCCAGCTTCTCGATCAGATCGAGCACGCGCTTGACGCAGGCGGCCTTGATGCGCTCGAGCTGGCGGTTGTGCTGCAGGATCTCGCGACTGACGTTGAGCGGCAGGTCGTCGGCGTCGACCACGCCGCGCACGAAGCGCAGGTAGTTCGGCAGCAGCTCCTCGGCGGCGTCCATGATGAAGACGCGCTTGATGTAGAGCTTCAGGCCCTTGCGCTCGTCGCGGCCACCCATCATCAGGTCGAACGGCGGCTGCGCGGGGATGTACAGCAAGGTGGTGAAGCTCTGGCTGCCTTCGACGCGGTTGTGCGTCCACGCCAGCGGGTCGTTGAAATCGTGGCCGAGCGACTTGTAGAAGCCCTGGTAGTCCTCGTCGGAAATCTCGGATTTGGGCTTGGTCCACAGCGCCGAGGCCGCGTTGATGGTCTCGAACTCGCCGGTGGGCTTGTCGTCCTTCTCCTTCGGCATGCGGATCGGGAAGGCAACGTGGTCGGAGTAGCGGGTGATCAGCGCGCGCAGCTGCCAGCGGCTGAGGAACTCGTCCTCGTCTGCTTTCATGTGCAGGATCACCGCGGTGCCGCGCTCGGCCAGCTCGACCGGCTCCAGCGAGTACTCGCCCTTGCCGTCGCTCTCCCACTTCACGCCCTCGCCTGCCGGCGCGTCGGCGCGGCGGCTGAGCACGGTGACCTTGTCGGCCACCACGAAGGCGGAGTAGAAGCCCACGCCGAACTGGCCGATCAGCCGCGCGTCGGCCTTCTGCTCGCCCGACATGGCTTCCAGGAAACGGCGCGTGCCGGAGCTGGCGATGGTGCCGATGTTCGCCACGATCTCGTCGCGGCTCATGCCGATGCCGTTGTCGCGCACGGTGACGGTGCGCTCGTCCGGGTCCCAGCTGACGTCGATGTGCAGCTCGCTGTCGCCGGCGGACAGTTCCGGCCTGGCGATCGACTCGAAGCGCAGCTTGTCGCAGGCGTCGGAGGCGTTGGAGATCAGCTCGCGCAGGAAGATTTCCTTGTGCGAGTACAGCGAATGGGTGACCAGGTGCAGCACCTGGGCGACTTCGGCTTCGAACTTGCGGGTTTCGGCGGGTGCGTTCATGCGTGGATGTTCCGTTGTTGCGTTGGACATGAAAAGACGGCCGCCGCATCTGTTGCGGCGGCACGGAAAGGAATCAGCGCTGCGCCGAGAAGTTCTGCAGCGCGGCGATGCGCTCCTCCAGCGGCGGATGGCTCATGAACAGGCGCTTGAAGCCGTCGGCCAGCGGGCCGGAGATGCCGAACGCGGCGATGGTCTGCGGCAGCGTGCTCTCGCCGTGATTGGCCTGCAGCCGCTGCAGCGCCGAGATCATCGCGCCGCGCCCGGCGAACTGCGCGCCCGCCGCGTCGGCACGGAACTCGCGCCAGCGCGAGAACGCCATCACGATCATCGAGGCGAACAGGCCGAACACCAGCTGCAGCACCATCACGGTGACGAAGTAGCCGATGCCGGTGCCGCCCTCGCGGTCGTCGCGGCCGCCCGACATCCAGCTGTCGACCAGCCGCCCGACGATGCGCGCGGCGAGGATCACCAGCGTGTTCAGCACGCCCTGGATCAGGGTCAGGGTGACCATGTCGCCGTTCGCGACGTGGCCGATCTCGTGGCCGAGCACGGCGCCGGCCTGCTCGCGGTTCATCTGCTGCAACAGGCCGGAACTGACCGCCACCAGCGAGCTGTTCTTCGTCATGCCGGTGGCGAACGCGTTCATCTCCGGCGCGTCGTAGATCGCCACCTCCGGCATGCCGATGCCGGCGTTCTGCGCGTGGCGGCGCACGGTGTCGACCAGCCAGCGCTCGGTCTCGTTCTGCGGCTGCTCGATCACCCGCGCGCCGGTGGACCACTTGGCGATCGTCTTGGACATCGCCAGCGAAATGAACGCGCCGCCCATGCCGAACACGGCGGCGTAGGCCAGCAGGCCGCCCATGCCGCCGTAGCCGCGGGCGGCGGCCATCTGGTCGATGCCGAACAGGCGGCAGACGATGCTCAGCAGGAGCAGGACGGCAAGGTTGGTGGCAATGAACAATGCGATGCGACGCATGGCTGTCTCTCTTTGGCAGTCATGAGGGGGAAGGGAAAACCGCCGTTCAAGATTCGGGGCGCAAGTGGCCGCTTTCAAGGGCTGCCGGGGTGGCGACCGGCTGCCATGGCTACCCTAGAATGCGCCGATGACCTACCGCGGCCGCTTCGCCCCCTCGCCCACCGGACACCTGCACTTCGGCTCGCTGGTCGCCGCGGTGGGCAGCTGGCTGTGCGCGCGGCACGCCGGCGGCGAGTGGCTGTTGCGGGTGGAGGACATCGACCCGCCGCGCGAGGTTCCCGGCTCGGCGGCGAGCATCCTGGCCGCGCTGCCGGCGTTCGGGCTGGTCGCCGACGCGCCGGCGCTGTTCCAGTCGCGGCGTATCGCCGCCTACGACGCGGCGTTCGAGCACTTGCATGCGGCGGGCCAGGTGTTCCCCTGCTGGTGCAGCCGCAGCGACCTGGCCGAGGCCGGCGGCATCCATCGCGACGGTCGCTGCGTCGCGTCGCCGCAGGCGGACCAACCGCCGGCCTGGCGGCTGCGCGTGCCGGACGTCGCCATCGCCTTTGACGACGCCCTGCAGGGAGCGCAGCGGCAGAACCTGCGCGACGAGGTGGGCGACTTCGTGATCCGCCGGGTCGAAGGTTTCCATTCCTACCAGCTCGCCTGCGTGGTCGACGACGCCTACCAGGGCATCACCGAAGTGGTGCGCGGGCAGGACCTGCTCGACTCCACCGCGCGGCAGATCTGGCTGCAACGCTGCCTCGACCTGCCCACCCCGGCGTATCGCCACCTGCCGCTGGTGCTGGACGGCGAGGGGCACAAGCTGTCGAAATCCGGACAGGCCTTCCCGGTCGATCCGACCGATCCGCTGCCGGCGCTGCGTCAAGCACTGGCATTCCTGCGAGTGCCGGCGCCGGCCGCGGCGACCGATGCCCACAAGCTGCTGGCGCTGGCACTGGCGAACTTCGATCCGGCCGATTTGCCGCATTGCAGCGGTCACTCTTTCGCCTGAAACGCTATAAATGCCGAACGCACCGGCGTCCCGCGGCAACGGCTGCAACATGCCGCCGCCATGCTCCGGTACGGCAGCCCACCGCTTCACCTGCACAGGAGTTCCAAGGACATGACGCAGCGCACGGCATTGGTCACAGGCGGCACCGGCGGCATCGGCAGCGCGATCGTTCGCTACCTTGCCGGGCAAGGGCATCGGGTAGCCACCAACTATCGCAACCCGGACAAGGCCGAGACCTGGCGCAAGGCGATGGCGGCCGAAGGCATCGACGTGTGCATGGTGCAGGCCGATGTCTGCGACCCGGATGCCTGCGCAACGATGGTCCGCGTGATCGAGGCCAGGTACGGGCCGGTCGACATCCTGGTCAACAACGCGGGTATCACCCGCGACACCACCTTCCACAAGATGAACTACCAGCAGTGGACGGACGTGATCAACACCAACCTGAACGCGTGCTTCAACGTCACCCGCCCGGTGATCGAAGGCATGCGCGCGCGCAAGTGGGGCCGCATCGTGCAGATCAGCTCGATCAACGGCCAGAAGGGCCAGTACGGCCAGGCCAACTACGCGGCGGCGAAAGCCGGCATGCATGGTTTCACCATCTCGCTGGCGCAGGAAAACGCGAAGTTCGGCATCACCGTCAACACCGTCTCGCCCGGCTACGTCGGCACCGACATGGTGATGGCGGTGCCCGAGGAAGTGCGCGAGAAGATCGTGGCGCAGATCCCAGTGGGCCGCCTCGGCAAGCCGGAAGAAATCGCCCACGCGGTGGCCTTCTTCACCGGCGAGCAGGCTGCCTGGATCACCGGTGCCAACCTCGCCATCAACGGCGGGCATTACATGGGCTGGTGAGGGAGCGGAACGCGCCCGCGAACGCATGGCAAGTCGGCATGACTTCGCGCGGGTTTGCACCACCGATCACCCCGGCGTATACCCCATGGTCACCCACCCGGTGAAGGGAGATCGCTCATGGTCACGGAACGTGTTTCTGGCACCCGCGCATTGATCCTCGCTGGCCTGGCTCTCGCCGCGACCCTGCCGGCCTGGGGGCAAAGCGGCGCAGCGGCCACCGGCACCGCGGCTACCCCGACGACCCACCTCCCTTCCAGCGACGCACCCTCGTACGACAGCGACCCAGGCTTCGGCGCCTTGGCGAACGAGGACTTCACCAGCCCCGAGAGCGACGCCAGGCCCGGCGTGTATTTTTTCAGGCTCGCCGCCCGTGCCTACGAACAGAAGAACTACCGCCACGCGATCGACATGTACAAGGTGGCGGCGTCATGGGCCTACAAGCCGGCGGAGTACAACCTCGGGGTGATGTACTACCGCGGCCAGGGTGTGCCGGTGGATCGGCCGCTGGGCGCCGCCTGGATGGTGCTGGCGGCCGAGCGCAACACGCCGCAGTACGTCGCGGCGCGCGACCTGATGATCACGCCGCTGAGCCAAGCCGAATTCGCCCGGGTCGACACCTTGTGGAACGAGCTCAAGCCCACTTACGGCGACGCCACCGCCCTGCATCGGGCCAAGGTGCGTTGGGCCCAGGTGCGCGCCGGCATGACCGGCTCGCGCACCGGCGGCAGCACCGGGCCGCTGAAGGTCGGTTCGCGGGGCGGCCCTTCCTCACCGAGGACCGGCAAGAGCATGACGGGCGCGCCCTTGCATACGGACACCGCGGGCTTCGAGATCACCAGCGGGCATGACATGCATGGGGTGGTGGCCTACCAGCAGTTCCGCGAAAGCGACAACCCGTACGACCCGAAATTCAGGACGGATCCGGTCGGCACCACTTCGGTGGGCGCGCTGATGCCGATCCCGGCCAGCGAGGGCAAGGACGCTGCGGACAAGGCCCCGGATGCCAACCCGCCCGCAAAGGACAAGCCGGGCCATCCGTAGCGTTCGTCGCCCGGGCGCGCGAACCGCACGGCAAGCGCGAGCTGCACCGGTCGTCTCGACACTCGGGCGCGGGCGCGCCCGCGCCCGCTCACCCCAGCAACTTCTCCAGCACCTTGCCCACCGCCGCGAAGGCGAATGCGCCGGTGACGTGGGTGGCGGCGCCCAGCCCGCCGCCACAGGCCAGATTCAGCGCGTCGCCGCCCGGCGGACGGGTGCCGCAGACGCTGCCGTCGGGTTGCGGGTATTGCACGTTCTGCAGCGAATAGACGGCTGAAACGCCGAAGTAGCGATCCGGGTTGCGCGGGAAGTTGAAGTCGGCGCGGAGCTTCTTGCGGATCAGGCTGAACATGGCGTCGTGCTCGGTGCGCGAGAGGTCGCGCACGCGGATCTGGGTGGGGTCGGTGCGTCCGCCAGCCGAGCCCACGCTGACGATCGGCAGCTTGCGCCGGCGGCACCAGGCGATGGTTTCGAGCTTCACGCGGAACGCATCGCAGGCGTCCAGCACCACGTCGTAGCCGCGGTCGAGCAGCTCGTCCAGCGTGGACGGGGTGAGGAAACGCTCGACCGCCTCCAGCCGGATGGTCGGGTTGATCGCATGCGCGCGTGCCGCCATCACGCCCACCTTCGACTTGCCGTACTCGCCGTCCAGCGCGTGCAGCTGGCGGTTGGTGTTGGACACGCAGACCTCGTCCGCGTCGATCAGGGTGAGCCGGCCCACGCCGCTGCGCGCCAGCGCCTCGGCCGCCCACGAGCCGACCCCGCCGATGCCGATCACGCAGACATGTGCGCGCGCCAGCGTGGCCACGCTGCCGCTGCCGTACAGGCGCTCGACGCCGGCGAAGCGCTCGGCCGGGAAGCTCGCCCCGCCCGCGGCGCCATCGAGCGGGAGCATGGTCGTGTCTGCGTGGGTCACCGGCGGATCCTGCTGCAAAGGGGCCATTTTATCGTGCCGGCGTGGATGCCGTGCGCCAGCGCGGGTTATCCTGCCTGCTTTCCCTTCATGGAATCGTACTGATGCGCGCAGCTCTGATGATCCTGCTCGGCCTGGCGATCGGCGTGATCGGCACGGCCAACGTGATGAACGCGCTGGCTGCGCGCAACCCGATGCCGAAGGCGGTGATGGAGACGATGGGTTACCACGTGGGCGAGCTGAAGAACGCGATCCAGGCGAAGCAGTGCGACCCGGTGAAGGTGCAGCACCACCTGGCCCGCCTGGAGTCGACCGCCAGCGACATCACGCCGGTGTTCGGCATCGACGAGAAGGCCTTCACCGACGACGCCGCCAAGCTGCAGGAGCACGTGCAGCAGGCCATGCAGTCCGCGCCGGCGAACTGCGAGGCGCTGGCCGCCGCGATCAAGCCGGTCGGCGAGACCTGCAAGAGCTGCCACCAGCAATACCGTTGAGCGGCTGCGTCAGAAGCGGATCTTGCCGCGCAGCATCTGGCCGTACATCACCCAGTCGCCCATCAGGCTGTACAGCGGGTGCTTGAACGTGGCCGGGCGGTTCTTCTCGAAGCCGAAATGGCCGATCCAGGCAAAGCCGTAGCCGAACACCGGCGCCAGCCACAGCCAGCGTAGCTGGCCACTCGCCAGGGCCAGCACGATCACCGCAAGCACCAGCGTGCTGCCGATGAAATGCAGGCGACGACAGGTACGGTTGCCGTGCTCGCTGAGGTAGAACGGGTAGAACTCGGCAAAGCTGCTATAGCCGGACATGTTTCTGCTCCGCAACAGGACGGCCCGATTCTGCCACGCAGACACGCCGCACGCTTCGCAGGGCAATCCGCGCGCCTACTCCGGCAGCGGGATGAACTCCCTGTCGTCGCCGGGCACTTTCGCAAAGCGTCCTTCGCGCCAGTCGGCCTTGGCCTGCTCGATGCGCTCGCGCGTGCTGGCCACGAAGTTCCACCACAGGTGCCGTTCGCCATCCAGCGGCGCGCCGCCGAACAGCATCAGGCGGCTCGCCTCGTGCGCAAGCAGCGGCGACGCGGTGGAGCCCGCCTGCACCGCCATCTGTTGCGCGCCGACCTCCAGCTCGCCCCAGCGGACCGCACCGTCGACCACGTGCACGCCGCGCTCGGCGTGCTCGGCCGGCAAGGCCAGTTCGGCGCCGGCGGCCAGTTGCACTTCCAGGAAGAACATCGGCGCGAACACCTTCACCGGCGAGCGCTCGCCATAGGCGGTGCCGGCAATCAGCACGGCCTCCATGCCGGGCCGGCGGATCTTCGGCAATGCGGCGCGGTCGTGATGATGGAACTCCGGGTCCACCTCGGCATCGGCCTGCGGCAGCGCCACCCAGACCTGGATGCCGTGCAGCAACTGGCCGCCCTGGCGCGCCTCCGGCGGCGTGCGCTCGGAGTGGACGATACCGTGGCCGGCGGTCATCCAGTTCACCGCGCCGGGGCGGATGTCGGCCAGGCTGCCGAGGCTGTCGCGATGGCGGATCACGCCGTCGAACAGCCAGGTCACCGTGGCCAGGCCGATGTGCGGATGCGGGCGCACGTCCATGCCCTTGCCGGCGGCGAACGTGGCCGGGCCGATGTGGTCGAAGAACACGAACGGGCCGACGTGGCGCGCCTGCAGCACCGGCAGCATGCGGCGCACCATGAAGCCGTCGCCCAGGTCGTGCACGCGGGCATCGGCAATCAGCATCGGGGTGGCTTGCATCACGCTCTCCTTCACCAGGCCCGCTGATACTGCACCGGCGCGTCGATCTTCGCACCCAGCTGCTGCGCCGCGCGGCGCGGGAAGTACGGATCGCGCAGGCTCTCGCGGGCGATCAGCACCACGTCGGCGTCGCCGTTGGCGACGATCTGCGCGGCCTGCTCGGCGCCGGTGATCAGGCCCACCGCGCCGGTGGCGATGCCGGCCTCGCGCCGCACCTGCGCCGCGAACGGCACCTGGTAGCCCGGCCCCAGCGGGATCTTCGCGTGCGGCAGCAGGCCGCCGCTGGAGACGTCGATCAGGTCCACGCCCAACGGTTGCACCTGCCGCGCCAGCTCCACGCTGTCCGCCGCCGTCCAGCCGCCCTCGGCCCAGTCGGTGGCCGAGATGCGCAGCCACAGCGGCAACTCGGCCGGCCACGCCGCGCGCACGGCGGCAAGCACCTCGCGCAGCAGCCGGGTACGGTTCTCGAAGCTGCCGCCGTAGCGGTCGTCGCGCCGGTTGCTCAGCGGCGACAGGAACTGGTGCAGCAGGTAGCCATGCGCCGCATGCACTTCGACCAGGTTGAAGCCGGCCGCCAGTGCACGCCGGGTGGCCTCGCGGAAATCCGCGATCACCGCCCGGATGCCGGCCTCGTCCAGCGCCTGCGGCACCTGCCAGCCATCGTCGAACGGCAGCGCCGACGGCGCCACGATGCGCCAGTCGCCCTGCCCGGCCGGCACCGGGCCATGCCCTTCCCACGGCCGCAGCGTGCTGGCCTTGCGCCCGGCGTGCGCCAGCTGCACGCCGGCGATCGCGCCATGCGCCTTGATGAAGCGGGTGATCGGCTGCCACGCCTCCTGCTGGGCCTGGTTCCACAGGCCGGTGTCCTGCGGCGAGATGCGGCCTTCGGCGCAGACCGCGGTGGCCTCGGCGATCACCGCCCCCGCGCCGCCCACCGCGCGGCTGCCCAGGTGCACCAGGTGCCAGTCGTTCGGCACGCCGTCGACGGCCGAGTATTCGCACATCGGCGAGACCACCAGGCGGTTGCGCAAGCTCAGGCTGCGTTGGGTGAACGGATCGAACAGTTTCATGGGGGCATCCGGGGATTCGGGCATCTCGACATGCAGGCAGGCCCGCGGCGTATCAACCGGCTGCGCCGTCGCGCCCGGCGAACACTGCGTCCGCTCCAGCCAGCCAGTCGGCGACCCGCACGGCGATCGGTGCGGGCGTCTTCATCCAGCCGAAGTGGTCGGCCGGCAGGCCACCCAGGTCTTCCCGCGTGATTGCCTCCACGCGACGTTCGCCTGGCCCCAGCTTGCCCAGCAACCAGTCCAGCGACGCCGGCGGACCCAGCCAGTCTTCCTGCAGGCGCAGCGCCAGCAGCGGCAGTTGCAGCGCGGCCAGCCGGTGCTCGAAATCCTGCGCCATCCCGGCCGCCGCGTAGCGGCCGGTACGCCCGCTGCGCGCCCAGTCGACGATCACCCCGCGCGCCTCGTTGCCGCCGAAGCCGATCCGCCGCCCGGGCAGGTAACCCAGCAGCCCGGCCAGCAGGGGGGCCAGCGCATACGCCAGCCGGATCAGCCCGCCATGCCGGAAGCACCGCCAGTACGGCGAGCCGCTGGCCACCAGCAGCAAGCCGCTGAAGTCACGCGGATGCAAGCTGGCGTAGAGCAGACCGAGCTGGCCGCCGAGGCTGTGCCCGCCAAGCAGGCAGCTCGCCTGCGGCCAGCGCTGGCGCACGGCGGCCAGGCCGGCAGGCAGGTCGTCCTGCAGCAACTGGCGATAACCCCAGTCGCGGCGGCGGCCGGCGCGCCGATCGCTGGAACCGATACCGCGCCATTCGTGCAGCACCACCGCGATGCCCCGCGCCGCCAGCGCCTGGGCCAGCGGCAGGTAATGGCGGGCCGGTATGCCCATGGCCGGAATCCAGTACAGCAGGCGCTGCCAGGCGCCGGCCGGAAGCACCGCCAGCCATTCGTAACGGGCGCCGTCGGCCGCGATTACCGGAACCACCAGCGGCTCGGCCGTGGCGAGGATGCTCTCGATGGATGGGTCGGACATCCGCACAGGCTAGCGAATTGCCGCCACCTTCACAAAAAAAGGCCGGCTTGCGCCGGCCTCTTCAAATGAATGCCGCCACCGCGATCAAACCGGGGTGACGTCTTCGGCCTGCAGGCCCTTCTGGCCGTCGACGACCTTGAAGCTCACCTTCTGGCCTTCCTGCAAGCTCTTGAAACCCGAGCCGGTGATGGCGCGGAAATGCACGAAAACGTCAGGGCCGTTTTCCCGGCTGATGAAACCGAAACCCTTGGCGTCGTTGAACCACTTGACGGTACCTACTTCACGATCCGACATGACTCACTCCGATCCTTTCCAGACGCTGAGACAAACCGGCCCCAACGGGCCGACGGTTTACTGAGCATGCAGGGTCCGGTGCAACAGTCGGATTCAGGAAATCCCTACCGGGCACTCACGTAGCCAAGCAGACGCAGCGGCCCAAGCATAACGGATTTTTTGCTGGCGAGTGATTTGTCAAGCGGGCTGCCGGGGAGATTATCCGGGCAGGGAAAAGCCGGGCATTGCTGTCCGGTTTTTCCCGCCCGGAACGGCGATCAGGCCGGAGTCACTTCCTCGGCCTGCAGGCCCTTCTGGCCCTGCACCACCTTGAACGAGACCTGCTGGCCTTCCTGCAGGCTCTTGAAGCCGCTGCCGGTAATGGCGCGGAAGTGCACGAAAACGTCCGGGCCATTGTCGCGGGCAATGAAACCGAAGCCCTTGGCGTCGTTGAACCACTTGACGGTACCCATCTGACGATCAGACATGTCAATCACTCCTCAGGATTATGGACACGGCGCCATGCGGCGACCGGCCGGCTTGACTGGTATGCAAGGAAACAACCCAGGGGTGAACGATGAGGCAGATCGCGGATCGGCTGCATCGGGCCACAGACTCTGCTGACCCCGGCAAACACAGTGGGCGGATCATAGCGGCACGGCGGGGCCGGACGGAATGGCGCGGATTCACCGTTTCCGCTCGCTCCGGCGGCAAATTCAGATTCTCTTGACCTTCAGCGCGGTCTAGTGGCGGCCACCCCGCCGCCGCGCCGGCCACCGGCCCGCCGGCACTGCCGTCACCCCGAGGAGAGCCATGATGCCTGCCCTGTTCCGCCTGATCCTGGCTGGCGTGTGCGCAGGCCTGCTGCTGGCGGGCTGCGCGCGGCACCCGGATACCCGCGCGACGACCCGATCCACCACGACACCTCCGGCCACCGCCACCAAGGCTGCCGTTGCCCGGCATCGGGAGCATGCCGCAGCCAGCGGCAGTCGACCCGCCGCCGAGTCCGACCTGTCCGGGACCACCGGCATTGCCGCCTGCGACGACTACCTCGCCAGTTACCTGGCCTGCCACCGCGCGGCGGCGATCTTCCCGCCGGACCAGCTGCCGTCCCGCTACGAGGCGATGCGCGCCGGGCTGTTGCGCGATGCGAAGAACCCGCAGATCCGGCCGCAACTGGCGGCACGCTGCAACTCGCTGGCCAGCCAGTTGCGCCAGGCCCTGCACGGCAAGCCGTGCGCGGGGAACCCGGCACCCTCAAGCAGCACGCCGTAAGCCCCCCGAGCCTTGGCAGCGAGGCTAGCCGGCATCTCGCCACGCCGCGCGCAGCAATCGCGCCAGCGCTGCCGGCTGGGTTTGTCCCAGCTGGATCGCCGGGGTACCGTGCCAGCGGGCGGTATCGGCAATCGCCCCGGCGAGCGCCTGCGCCAGCGCCGGTTCCGGCGACACCCCGGGCTCCAGGAACAAGGCCTTGACCTCGAACACGCCGCTGCCGCGATGGGCCTTCGCGTCGAGCCGGCCGACCAGCCGGCCGCGGTGCAGGATCGGCAGCACGTAGTAGCCGTAGCGGCGCTTCGCTGCCGGCGTGTAGCACTCGATGGTGTATTCGAAATCGAACATCGCCAGCGCGCGCGCCCGGTCCCACACCAGCGGGTCGAACGGCGACAGCAGTGCGGTACGGGTGGCGCGCAGGCGACCGGCCAGCGCCTTGTCCAGCGCTTCGGCGTGGTCGCGGTGCACGTAACCCGGCACGCTCCAGCCCTCCACCGGCACCGTCAGCAGTTCGCCGCTGGCCACCAGCGGCGCCAGCTCGCGGTCGCCGACCTTCGGCTTCAGGCGGAAGTAGTCGGCGATCCAGGCTGCCGGCGTCACCCCCAGCGCACGCACGCCGTCGATGATGAAACGCCGGCGGCGTTCGCCCGCGGTCGGCGCCAGCGCGGCATCGAACGGCGGGTCGAGCCGGGCCAGCACGTGCTCGGCCAGGTCGTAGACGCGCTGGAAGTTCTCGCGCCGCGCCACCATCAGTTCGCCCAGCGCGAACCATGCTTCCAGCCAGCGCTTCTCCGGTTTCCATTCCCACCAGCCCGGCTTGGCGGCAGCGTCCTTGCGCGCGAAATCGGCCGCCCGCACCGGGCCGGAGGCGCGGATCGCCTGCAGCAGCGCATCCATCTCGGCGCGTTGCTCGCGATGCATCCGTGCCGCGCTGCGATGCGCCCAGTGATGCGTGCGATGGTCGTGGCCGCCGCGATGCCAGGCGACGTCGGCGGCGCTGACGAAACACGCCTCGTGCGCCCAGCACTCGGCCAGCCGCCCTTGCGCCAACGCCTCGTCCAGCCAGTTCGCCGGGTAATCGCCCAGGCGCGAGTGCAGCACCAGGTACGGGCTGCGTGCCACCACGTGGATGGTGTCGATCTGCAGCAGGCCCATGCGCCCGATCGTCGCCACCACGTCGTCGCGCCGGGGCCGCCGCCGCGGCGGCTGCAGCAGGCCCTGTGCAAACAGCTGCAGCGCACGCGCCTGCGCCAGGCTCAGCACGCGGCCACCACCTGAAGCGACGCCCAACAGCGACGCTTCTTCACGCCCCCATGACACGGATAGTAAGCCGGCATATACAAAACCCCTGCTAGCGTGAAACTCGCGTTGGGCCGAACGGAAATCCCACGCGATGGATCGCGGACCCCGGCACAACTCTCGTCCAGTCATTCTGGCATGGAGTACCGATGATGAAATCACGCAAATCCCTGTTGATCGCCTTCGCCACGGGCGGCCTGCTGTGCGGCGCCCCCCTGTTGGCGCAGAACGCGGCGTCGGCGCCGCCGCAGACGCCGACAGACACGGCATCGGCACCGGCCAGTCCGGCGACCACGGCCGCCATCCTGAACACGCCGGCCGGCGAGCTGGTCGTGCACTCCAGCATGCCGCCGCCTCCGCCGGCCGGCCCCGCGCCCTCGTTCGAGCAATTGTCCGGCGGCGGGAAATACATCACTGAGGAGCAGGCCTCGGCCTACCCGCTGCTCGCCAACGACTTCCTCTACGCCGACCACAACCGCGACGGCCGCATCAGCAAGAGCGAGTACGCACGCTGGACCGGCGGCAAGTAGACGCGCGCCGCAGGCGCCAGCCGCGGACGCGGCAGGCGTTTCATGCGCCGGTCAGCGCTGCCGATGGCCGCTCGGCTAGACTGGCCCGCCGCCCTGCCAGGGACTTTCCTGCATGAAACGCTCGACCATGGCCGCCCTGCTGGCCCTGTTCGCCGGCGTGCCGGTTCCCGCCGTGCACGCGCAAAACCCGAACCCCACCGACATCCGCGCCTGCACCGCGATCGAGAGCGACGCCCAGCGGCTGGCCTGCTACGACCACGCGACCGGCCGGGTCAACCTGCCGATCGCGCAGAAGCGGGTGGACCAGGCCACCGTCACGCCGGACATCTTCAGCCGCGACCGCCAGAGGACTGCCGACGCCGACAGCGACGCCAACAGTGAAGTGGCCACGCCGCTGTCGCTGCTCGACAGCCGCTGGGAGCTGTCGCCGGAAAGCAAGCTCGGCACCTTCAACATCCGCGGCTACAAGCCGGTGTTCGTGCTGCCCGTGTTCGCCACCAGCAACCAGAACAAGCGGCCGCACAGCCCGAACCCGGACAACACCGTGCCGGGTCCTGGAGAACAGCTGGACAACGCGGAAGCGAAGTTCCAGCTGAGCCTGAAAGCCAAGCTGTGGCAGGGCGTGTTCGGCGACGCCGGCGACCTGTGGGTGGGCTACACCCAGTCCTCGCGCTGGCAGGTCTACAACTCGAAGCAGTCACGCCCGTTCCGCGAGACCAACTACGAGCCCGAGGCGATGCTGGTGTTCGACACTCATTACCGGCTGCTGGGCTGGGAGGGGCGGATGCTCGGCATCGGCTTCAACCACCAGTCCAACGGCCGCGGCAACCCGCTGTCGCGCAGCTGGAACCGGGTGATCGCCAACGTCGGCTTCGAACGCGACGGCTGGACCGTGATGCTGCGCCCATGGTGGCGCGTGCCGGAAGCGCGCCGCGACGACAACAACCCCGACATCGGCGACTACATGGGCCGCGGCGAGATGCAGGTCGTGCACGAATGGCACGGCCAGGAGTTCGGCATGCTGCTGCGCCACTCCCTGCGCGGCGGCAGCCGCAGCCACGGCTCGGCGCGCTTCAGCTGGAGCTTCCCGATGGCCGGCAACCTGCGCGGCTACATGGAAGTATTCAAGGGCTACGGCGAAAGCCTGATCGACTACAACCACGACGCCACCTACCTCGGCCTGGGCGTGTCGCTGCTCGACTGGTATTGAGAACGGCGAAGGCCCGGAGCAAGCGCCGGGCCTTCGTCGCATTGGCGGATACGCGGCCGGGCCGCGCCGGGATCAGTGGTGGTGGCCGCCGGCGCCATGCACGTGGCCGTGCGCCAGTTCTTCCTCGCTGGCGCCGCGCACGTCGGTCACCTCGATGGCGAAGTGCAGTGTCTTGCCGGCCAGCGGGTGGTTGGCATCGATGAAGACCGTGTCGTTCTCGACCCTGGTGACGGTGACGTTGATCTGGCCTTCCGGACCGTGGCCCTGGAACTGCATGCCGGGCTGGATGTCCTCGACGCCCTGGAACGCCGCGCGCGGCACTTCCTGCATCAGCTCCTCGTGGCGCACGCCATAGCCTTCCTCCGGCGCCACGTCAGCGGTGAACTTGTCGCCGACCACGCGGCCTTCCATCTGCTTTTCCAGGCCCGGCACGATGTGGCCGCTGCCATGCAGGTAGGTCAGCGGTTCGCGGCCCTCGGAGCTGTCGATGACCTGGCCTTCGTCGTCGGTCAGCGTGTAGTGGAAGGCGGCAACGGAGTTCTGGGCAATCTGCATGGCGGTCTCGTCAAGGAGGGCGGGTCAGCCGACCTGGTCGGCAAGGACCGGCAAGGGTAGCAGAACGGCGCCACGCCGCCGGGATCGACCGTCGTCAGCCGCCCAGCCGGGCGCGCGTATCCCTGCCGATCTTCTCCGGCGTGTCGGTGGAGGCGTAGCGCTTCACCACCTGGCCGTCCGCGTCGACCAGGAACTTGGTGAAGTTCCACTTGATCGACTCGCTGCCGAGGATGCCCTTGCCTTCGCTCTTCAGCCACTTGTACAGCGGGTCGGCGTGCTCGCCGTTGACCTCGATCTTGGCGAACATGGGGAAGGTCACGTCGTACTGGGTGCTGCAGAAGGTCTTGATCTCGGCCTCGTCGCCGGGCTCCTGGTGGCCGAACTGGTCGCAGGGGAAGCCGAGCACCACCAGGCCCTGGTCGCGCTGGTCCTGCCACAGCGTCTCCAGCCCCTGGTACTGCGGGGTGAAGCCGCACTTGGAGGCGACGTTGACGATCAGCAGGGTCTTGCCGCGCCATTCGGCGAGCGAGCGCGGGTTGCCGTCGATGTCGCGGACGGTGAAATCGTAGACGCTGGACATGGCCTTGGCTCCGTCGTGATGGATCAATCCGGCAGCATACGCCATCGCCGCCCGCGCCCGTGGCATAGAATGGCGCACCCGTCCGCAGGCCACTTCCCCGCCGTGATCCGCTTCGTCGATGTGCACAAGTCCTACCGCGTCGACGGCAGGGACATCCCCGCGCTGCAGCCGTTCAGCCTGGACATCGTCGACGGCGAGGTGTTCGGCATCATCGGCCTGTCCGGCGCCGGCAAATCGACGCTCATACGGCTGATCAACCTGCTCGAACGGCCCAGCGGCGGACGCATCTTCGTGGGCGGCACCGAGATGACCGCGCTGGCAGAGCCGGCATTGCGCGCGCAGCGGCGCCGGATCGGCATGATCTTCCAGCACTTCAACCTGCTCGCCTCGCAGACGGTGGCGGACAACGTCGCGTTCCCGCTGCGACTGGCCGGCGAACGCGATGCCGGCGCATTGCGCGCCCGCGTCGACGAGCTGCTGGCGCGGGTGGGGCTGGGCGCGCATGCCGACAAGTACCCGTCGCAGCTTTCCGGCGGCCAGAAGCAGCGCGTCGGCATCGCCCGCGCGCTGGCCAACCGGCCGTCCATCCTGCTGTGCGACGAAGCCACCAGCGCGCTCGACCCGCAGACCACCGCCTCGGTGCTGGAACTGCTGGCCGAGATCAACCGCGAGCTGAAGCTCACCATCGTGCTGATCACCCACGAGATGGACGTGGTGCGCCGCGTGTGCGACCGGGTGGCGGTGCTCGACGCCGGCGCGATCGTGGAGCGCGGTGCGGTCGCCGACGTGTTCCTGCATCCGCAGCATCCCACCACCAAGCGCTTCGTCAACGAGGCGCTGCCGGAAGAAGCGGCCAGCGAGCTGGCACCGTTCGCCCGCGTCAGCGGCCGCATCCTGCGCCTGAGCTTCCGCGGCGACGCCACGCTGAGCCCGTCGCTGAGCCGGGTGGCGCGCGAGACCGGAGTGGAGTTCAACCTGCTCGCCGGGCGCATCGACCGCATCAAGGAGCTGCCCTACGGCCAGCTCACCCTGGCGATGCAGGGCGAGCGGGTGGACGCCGCGCTGGCCACGCTGCGCGAGGCCGGTATCGAGATCGAGGAGCTGCACCGATGAGCCCGCTGCAAAGACTCTTTCCGAACATCGACGACTGGGGCGAGCTCGGCCGCGCCTGCCTCGACACGCTGCTGATGCTGGGCGGCTCGCTGGCGCTCACCGTGCTGATCGGCCTGCCGCTGGGCGTGCTGCTGTACCTGACCGGCAAGGGCCAGCTGCGGCCGATGCCGAAGCTCTATGCCATCACCTCGCTGCTGGTGAACATCCTGCGCTCGGTGCCGTTCATCATCCTGATGATCGTGCTGATGCCGCTTACCTATGCCCTGGTCGGCACCAAGTTGGGCATCCGCGGTGCGATCCCGCCGCTGGTGATCGGCGCCGCGCCGTTCTTCGCGCGGCTGGTGGAGACCGCGCTGCGCGAGGTGCAGCAGGGCGTGATCGAAGCCAGCCAGGCGATGGGTGCCAGCCTGTGGCAGATCGTGCGCCACGTACTGCTGCCGGAGGCGCGCGCCGGCATCGCTGCCGGCGTCACCGTCACCGCGATCGCGCTGGTCGGCTATACCGCGATGGGCGGCGCGATCGGTTCCGGCGGCCTGGGCGACCTGGCCTACCGCTACGGCTACCTCAGCTACAAGTCCGACTACATGCTGGTCACCGTGGTGCTGCTGGTCGTGCTGGTGCAGGTGCTGCAGATGATCGGCGACCGCATCGTGGCTCGCTTCGGCCGACACTGAAACGGGCGTCTTTGCTTTTGGCGGTATAGACGGCTACTCTTGTGCGCCGCACAAGAATAGCCGACCATGAAACCGCTCCTGCCCTTCCTTGCCATTCTCCTTTCGCTGCTGTCGCTGGCCGGCTGCGCCGGCGGCGCGCAGGATGGCCACGTCCTCACCGTGGCCGCCACCGCTGTGCCGCACGCGGAGATCCTCAAGCAGGCCAAGCCGCTGCTGGCAAAGGAAGGCGTGGATCTGCAGGTCAAGGTGTTCGCCGACTACGTGCAGCCGAACACCCAGCTGGCCGAGAAGGCCATCGACCTGAACTACTTCCAGACCAAGCCCTACCTGGATGCGTTCAACCGCGAGCGCGGCACCCATCTCGTCACCATCACCGGCGTGCACATCGAGCCGTTCGGCGCGTACTCGAGGAAATACAAGAGCATCGACCAGCTGCCTGACGGCGCCAGCGTGACGCTGCCGAACGACCCCAGCAACAACAGCCGCGCGCTGCTGCTGCTGGCGAAGCACGGCCTGATCGCGCTGAAGGATCCGACCGACCAGCTGGCCACGCTGAAGGACATCACCGCCAACCCGAAGCAGCTGAAGTTCCGCGAGCTGGAAGCGGCGATGCTGCCGCGCACGCTGGACGAGGTCGACCTGGCCCTGATCAACACCAACTACGCGCTGGCCGCGGGACTGAATCCCACCAGGGACGCGCTGCTGATCGAGAGCAAGGACTCGCCCTACGTGAACTACCTGGTCGGCCGCCCCGACAACCAGAACGACCCGCGCGTGCAGAAGCTGGCCAAGGTGCTGCACAGTCCGCAGATCAAGGCGTTCATCGAGCAGAAGTACCACGGCGCGGTACTGCCCGCGTTCTGACGAGAACACGCACTCCCCCGCAACGCAGGGGGAGGAGCAAAGCGTTCAGCCCTGCGACGCGGGGATCTGGAACACCTGGCGCAGATAGGCCACGTAGGCCTCGTCCTCGCACATGTTCTTGCCCGGCGAGTCGCTCAGCTTGGCCACCGGCTGGCCGTTGCAGCGGATCATCTTGATCACGATGTTGAGCGGTTCGGGACCCACGTCGTTGGTGAGGTTGGTGCCCACGCCGAACGCGAGCTGGCAGCGGCCGCGGAAGTGCGCGTACAGCTGCATCACCCGCGGGATGTCCAGCCCGTCGCTGAACACCAGCACCTTGCTGCGCGGATCGACCCGGTTCGCGCGGTAGTGCGCCAGCACCCGCTCGCCCCAGGCGAACGGATCGCCGGAGTCGTGGCGGGTGCCGTCGAACAGCTTGCAGAAGTACATGTCGAAGTCGCGCAGGAACGCCTCCAGGCCATAGACGTCCGACAGCGCGATGCCGAGGTCGCCGCGATACTCCTTCGCCCACGCCTCCAGCGCCGCCACCTGCGAATCGCGCAGGCGCGGGCCCAGCGCCTGGTGCGCCTGCAGGTACTCGTGCGCCAGCGTGCCCAGCGGAGTCAGGTTCAGCTTGCGCGCCAGCCACACGTTGCTGGTGCCGGCCAGCTGCTCGCCCAGCCCGTCGCGCAGCGTGGTCACCACTTTTTCCTGCCACGTCCGCGAATAGCGCCGGCGCGTGCCGTAATCGGCGATCTTGCAGCCGGCGTAGTCCGGCGTGTCGCGCAGCAGGGCGATCTTCGCCTGCAGCCGCCGCTGCCCTTCGGCAAGGTCGAGCCCGCCGCTGGTGTTGCGGAAGTACACCTCGTTGATGATCGCCAGCAACGGCACCTCGAACAGGATGGTGTGCAGCCACGGTCCGCGGATGCGGATCTCGATCTCGCCGTTGGCCGCCGCGGCCGGCGCGATTTCCACGTACTTCTCGTTGAGCTGGAACAAGCCCAGGAAGTCCACGAAATCGCTCTTGATGAAGCGCCAGGTGCGCAGGTAGTCGAGCTCGTCCGGCCCGAAACGCAGCCGGCACAGCGCCTTCAGCTCGGTACGGATCTCCTCGATGTACGGCACCAGGTCGATGCCGGGCGTGCGGCATTTGAAGCGGTACTCGACCTGGGCGGCCGGATACTGGTGCAGCACCACCTGCATCATCGAGAACTTGTACAGGTCGGTGTCGAGCAGCGAATCGATGATCATCGGCGGCCGGGGAGCTGGGCGGAATGGGCCATTATCCTCGCGAATCGCTCGGCTTGTTCCGCGCAAAAAGAAACCCCATCAGCCAGGGGAGGACTGATGGGGTTTGTCAGGCGGCATCCAGGGGAGGAAATGCCGGCCCCTCAGTGACACGATGCATTGCGCCACTTCCTGTCGCCATCACGGCGATACGTCTGGTTAGTGCGGCCGGCCGCCGCTGAGTTCAACCTGTGCATCGACGCTTGTTCAGCTTTCCGACAGGCTTGCCGCCACGCGCGGACGAGACGGCGCGCGCAGCCGCCGTCTACACTTTCTTTACGCTCAGGCGGAATCGACCATGAAGCTGTTCGCCGTGTACCTGCTCACGCTGTGCCTGGCCTTGCCCGCGACCGCCGCCGAGCTGAAGGTCGATCTCGGCCACGGCGTCGTCAGCTACCACAGCGAAACCCTGCTCAAGCGCCACGACGTGCGCACGATCGACGTGCCTGGCGACGTGGCGTTCCACCGCACGATGCATTACCGCGCGGTGCCGCTGGTCGCGCTGCTCGACGGCATCGGTCCCGACGACCACCTGCAGTTCGTCGCCGGCGACGGTTTCGCCGCCGAGATCCCCGCCGCGTTGCTGCTGAACGCGCGGGGCAGCGAGGCGTGGCTGGCGATCGAGGATCCGGCCAGGCCATGGCCTGCGCTGCCCGGACACGGCAGCGCCGGGCCGTTCTACGTGGTGTGGACGCGACCGCAGGCTGCCGGCGTCGGTCCGGAACAATGGCCGTACCAGCTGGCGAGCATCCGCAAGCTGGCCGGCGTGGCCGGGCGCTTCCCGGCGATCGCGCCCGATCCGGCACTGCCCGCAGACAGCGAAGTGCGGCGCGGCTTCGCCGCATTCCAGCGCACTTGCTTCGCCTGCCACACGCTCAACGGCCAGGGCGACGCCAGGCTTGGCCCGGACCTGAACCTGCCGCACAACCCCACCGAATACCTGCGCGCCGACCTGCTGCGCGCGTTCATCCGCAACCCGCAGTCGCTGCGGCAATGGCCGCAGGCGAAGATGCCGGGCCTCGACACGCAGGCGCTGTCCGACGCCGACCTCGACGCCGTGCTGGCCTACCTGCGGCACATGGCCGGGCGCAAGCACGGCGGCTGAGGCGAGGTGCCGCTCACGGCCCGGCCGACGCCTCGGTCGGCTGCACATCGCACAGTGCCTGCAGCGCCTGCTCGCGCCGCGCCTTCGGTTCGCGCGCCAGCTCGCGCACGCTGGCGTAGAAGGCCGGCCACTGCCCCTCGGCCTGGCTAAACAACGCGGCGAAGGCCGGCTTCCAGCGCTCGTACAGACCGAACGGCAGCAGCCGCGCGTTGTTTATCGGTTGCGCGACCCAGGCGTCGTAGCGATGCTCGCCGGGCCAGTCGCGCTCGCGCCACTGCGCATAGCGGACACGGAACGCCGCGATCTCGCCCTGCTTGCCCGCTTCCATCGCCGCGGCGTCCACGCCGCTGGCGTACACGGTCGCCAGGCGCTCGCGCAGGCCCAGCACCAGGCGGGTGAAGCCCTCGTCCATCGCCCGAGTCCGCTCGTCCGGCGGCGGCAGGCCGCGCGACTGGCGCCATTCGCGCAGGCCCTCGCTCTGCACGAAGCTGGCGAAGGACTCGTTGAAAGCGGTGTCGCCTTTCACGTAGACCAGCTGGTGCGCCAGCTCGTGGAAGATCGTGCCGTCCAGCTCGTCGTCGTCCCAGTGCAGCATGCTCGACAGGATCGGATCGGCGAACCAGCCCAGGGTGGAATACGCCGGCACGCCGCCGATCCAGACGTCGTCGCCGCGTGCGCGCCACCGCGCCGCATCGGCCTGCGCGGCGGCCTCGTGGAACCAGCCGCGATAGGCGACGCAGCCGCTGAACGGGAAGCATTGCGGCACCGCCTGCACCGAGTAGCGCGGCGCGGCAAACACGTTCCACACCACGTAGGGCCGATCCAGCGCGACGTAACCGGTGTAGCTGCGGTTGTCCGGCAAGGCCAGCCGCTGCGAGGCGAAGCGGCGCGCCTGCTGTGCCTGGCGCAGGCGCGCGGCGAGCTGCGGCTCGGTGGCCGGATCGCGCAGCAGTTTGCTTACCGCACGCCGGTGCACGATCAGCTCGCCCTGCCCGTGCACCGCCTGCGCGTAGTAGCGCAGGCTACCGCAGGCGCCCAGCAAAAGGCCCATCGCCACGATGGCGATGAGCCTTGGAATGCGCTTGCGTAGCGGCACGAATCCGGGCATCCCCCGATGGTGCCTCGAGCCTCAGCGCCGATCGTCGCGGTCGTAACGATCGCGCCGCCGCGTGTTGTCGTCGCGACGGTCGCCCCGACGGTCGCCACGATGCTCGCCGCGGTCACCGCCATGGCCCTGCCACTGGCCGGCATGGTCGCGATAGTCGCGATGGTCGCGATGGTCGCGGTAGTGATCGCCGTCGTGCCGGTAGCGCGAGCCGCCGTACCACACGCTGCTGACGCCCACGCTCACGCCGGGCGCATAGCAGCACCCGTAGTAGCCGCCGTAGTAGCCATCGTAATAACCCGGCGTCGCGTAATAGCCGCTGCCGCCATCGCCGTAGTAGGCGTCGCCGGCGTAACCGGAGCCACGCACGTAGCTGTAGCCCGGATCGTAATAGCAGCCCGAAAGCGTCGCGGCCGCGACGATCAGGACAACAGTGGCCAGCAGGCGTTTCATGATACGTCCCCGTGTGGGAGTGACAATGCCACGTTAGGCTGCGCTGCTTGAACGCGCACTGAGTCCTGCCGCCCGGCCCCGCAGCGTTTACCCGCCAGCCATGTGCCACCCTGCGTCGCTTGTCCGCGGAAGCGGCCGGCGGAACCGGTCCGGAATCCGCTCCATCCGGCGGCCGCTCAGCCGCCCCGTTTGACCGCCAGCAAGGCCTGGATTCTCGCCACGGCGTCTTCCTGGCTGATGCGCTGGACCGGTGCCGGCTCCGCCGGGTGTTTGCGCGGCGCCGGCTTCTTCGCTGCGGCGGCAGACGGGGCGACAGGTCGGCTCGCCGCCTTCCGGCTTGCCGGCTTCGTCGCGACCGCCGACTTTTTCGCGGCCGCCGGCTTCGCCGCGGCCTGCTTCGGTATCGTCTTGCGCGGAGCGGACTTCTTCGCGGCCGACTTGACGGCGGGCGTCTTTCCGGCGGCGGCTTTCCCCGCCGCGGATTTCTTCGCAGCCGGCTTGCGGATGGTGGCCATACGTTCGTACTCCTGCGGCGAGCCATGGAACCATGGCCAGTATGCACGCCCGGGCCGCGACAGGCATGACGCGGCGCAGGCCACGTCGATCATCAGAAGCTCGGTTGCATCAGCGCGTCGAGGAAATGCGCCAGCACCCGCGGCTCCACCAGCAGGGTGAATACCACGCCGTACGCCGCCCCCCAGAGGTGCGCGCTGTGGTTGACGTTGCCCTGTCCGCGCCGGTCCATGTAGATCGAATAGCCGGTGTACAGCACTGCGTAGACGATCGCCGGCATCGGGATCACCAGCACGATGATGCGCGACCACGGCGCCAGCAGGATGAAGGCGAACAGCACCGCCGACACCGCGCCGGAGGCGCCGAGGCTGCGGTAATTCGGGTTGCCGCGGTTCTTCAGGTAGGTCGGCAGGATCGAGATCACCAGGCCGCCGATGTAGAACAGCGCGAAGCCGAACGGCCCCATGCGCGAGGCGAAGAAGTTCTCCATCACCCGGCCGAAGAAGAACAGCGTGATCATGTTGAACAGCAGGTGGCCGAAATCCGCATGCACCAGGCCGTAGGTCACCAGGCGGTGGTACTCGCGCTGGCGGGCGATCGCCGGCGGCCACAGGATCAGGTCGTTCAGCAGGCGGCTGTTCTTGAACGCCATGAACGAGACGACGCAGGTGATGGCGATGATGGCCAGGGTGATCGGCATGGGCGGTTCCGCGTCGGGCAGCAAAAGCGCACATCTTGGCGCCCGCGCCGCGGCTTGTCGACTTCCGCGCCCATGTGCCCGCCTTCACCCGCGCATTCCAAGAAATCACTGCCCACCCCGGCGGCAGGCGGCTATCATTCGCCGCTTTACGCGACCGCTGCGGTCGCCCGGCGCATGCCATGACCCCGCTTCGTTACCTGCATCTGGACGTCTTCGCCGCCACCCAGGGCGGCGGCAATCACCTTGGCGTGGTGATCGGCGCGGATGGATGGAGCGGCGAGGCGATGCAGCGCTTCGCGCGCTGGACGGCACTGGTCGAAACCACCTTCCTGCTGCCGCCGACCGATCCGCGGGCCAGCTATCGCGTACGCATCTTCACTCCGCACAAGGAGATTCCGTTCGCTGGCCACCCCAGCATCGGCAGTGCGCATGCCGCGCTCGAATGCGGCCTGGCCGAGCCGCGCGACGACCTGCTGTGGCAGGAATGCGGCGCCGGCGTGCTGCCGATCCGTGTCGAAGGCGACGGCGCCGGGCGCGAACTGCTGCTGCAATCGCCCGGCGAACGCGTACTCCGCACCGGCCACGACGCGCACCCGCTGCTGGCCGCCACGCTGGGCGGGATCGAGCCGGGCGTGCTGCCGCCGGCGCTGGTCGACGGTGGGCGGCGCTGGTGGCTGGCCGAGGTGGCCGACGAAGCCAGCCTGCGCGCGTGGCAACCCGACCACGCGGCGATCGCCGCGCTGGCGCAGGCCAGCGACAGCATGGGGCTGTGCGCGTTCGCCAGAAGCAGCCAGCCCGACTACCAGCTGGTGGTGCGTGCGTTCCCGGCCGGCGTGGGCATCGTCGAGGACCCCGCCTCCGGCGCCGCCAACGGACTGATCGCCGCCTACATCGCGCACGCCGAACCGCACGGCCCGCTGGCCCGCGGCTACAAGGTCAGCCAGGGCCGCGAGATCGGCCACGACGCGCTCCTGGTCGTGCACATCGACGACGACGCGATCTGGGTCGGCGGGCGCAGCCGGACCGTCATCGATGGCACGCTGGAGTGGGCGCCGTAACGCCCGCAACCGCTATTCGCGCTCGTCCAGATGCGCGCGGCGTGCGGCGACCAGCGCCAGCGCCGACCAGTCCAGTTCCGCGTCGCCAGCAGCCAGCGCTTCGAGCATGGCGTCGCGCAGCACGCCGGCGAACGGCAGCGGTACGTGCCGCATTTCGCCCGCCGCCAGCGCCAGCCCCACGTCCTTGTAGCCCAGCGGCAAGGCGAAGCCGGCCGGCTTGAAACGCTGCTCGGCGATCAGCTTGCCGTAACCCTGATACGCCGGCGCGGCGAACAGGGTGTTGGTCATCACGTCGAGAAAATCCGCCGCGCCGACACCGTGGGCGCGGGTCAACGCGGTGGCCTCGGCCATGCTCTCGATCGCCGCCGCCAGCATGAAGTTGCCGGCGATCTTCGCCACGTTGGCGCGCTCCGGCGCTTCGCCCAGCGGCCACGACTGGCTGCCCATCGCCTCCAGCAGCGGGCGCACGCGCTCGATCGCGGCGGGCTTGCCGGCCACGACGATGTTGAGCCTCGCCGCGGCGGCCATGTCCGGACGGCCGAACACCGGCGCGGCGACGTACTCCAGCCCGCGCTGCTCGTGCTGCGCAGCCAGCTCCTGCGCCAGCGCCACCGAGATCGTGGCGTGATTGACGTGCACGGTGCCGCGATCCATCGCGTCGAGCAGGCCGCCGTCGAGAAACACCTCGCGCACCGCCTGGTCGTTCGCCAGCATGCTGCACAGCACTTCGCCCTGCACGGCGCGGTCGGCCGTCTTCGCTACCCTGGCGCCCAGCGAGGCCAGCGGCTCGGTGGCCGCGACGGAACGGTTCCACACCGTCAGCGTGTGGCCGGCCGCCAGCAGGTTGCTGGCCATCGCGCTGCCCATCGCGCCGAGACCGATGAATCCGACTTTCATGCGGGTGTCCTCATGTCAAACCGGCGCACAGTGAAGCACGCGCGATATTCAATCCATGCGAAATACGCCGCGTACGGGCAGCCTCACACCGCCTGCCCGGCCGCCTGCCCCGACGCCCACGCCCACTGGAAGTTGTAGCCGCCGAGCCAGCCGGTGACGTCGACCACCTCGCCAATGAAATACAGCCCCGGCACCAGCTTCGACTGCATCGTGCTGGAGGACAGGCCGTCGGTGTCGACCCCGCCCAGGGTGACCTCGGCGGTGCGATAGCCTTCGGTGCCGCTGGCGGTGATCGGCCAGGCGTTGAGTTGCGCGCCGACCTGCCCGAGTTCGGCGTCGCGGTACTGACGCATCGGGCGGCTCTCCAGCCATTGCTCGCACAGCCGCTGCGCAAGGCGCTTCGGCAACACCTCGCTCAGCACGGTTTTCAGCTCGGCCAGCGGCCGCGCCGCGCGCTGCTGCACCAGGTGCGCGCCCGCGTCGAGGTCGGGCAGCAGATCGATGCGCAGGTCGTCGCCGGGGTGCCAGTACGAGGAAATCTGCAGGATCGCCGGCCCGCTGAGGCCGCGGTGGGTGAACAGCATCCCGGCGCGAAAGCCCTGCCTGCCGACGCGCGCCTCCACCGCGGGCAAGCCCACGCCGGCGAGGTCCGCGTAATGCTCCTGGTGCTTGCCGCTCAGGGTCAGCGGCACCAGCCCGGCGCGCGTGGGCAGCACGGCGTGGCCGAACTGGCGCGCCAGTTCGTAGCCGAAGCCGCTGGCGCCCATGCTGGGGATCGACAGCCCGCCCGAGGCGACCACCAGCGACTCGGCATGCAGTTCGCCGCGCGCGGTGTGCACGCTGAAGCCTTCCGGCGTCTTGCGCGCGCGCTGCACGCCGCAGTTCGCTTCCACCGTGGCCCCGGCCGCGGCGCATTCGTCCAGCAGCATGCGCACGATCTGTTTTGACGAGTCGTCGCAGAACAGCTGGCCCAGCTCCTTCTCGTGGTACGCGATGCGGTGCTTTTCCACCAGTGCGATGAAATCCCACGGCGTGTAGCGCGCCAGTGCGGACTTGGCGAAATGCGGGTTTGCCGACAGGTAGTTCGCCGGCGTCGCGCCGAGGTTGGTGAAGTTGCAGCGCCCGCCGCCGGACATCAGGATCTTCTTGCCGACCTTGTTGGCATGGTCGACCACCAGCACGCGGCGCCCGCGCTGGCCGGCGGCGATCGCGCACATCAGGCCGGCGGCGCCGGCACCGATGATCAACACGTCCACTTTCACGAATCGGCATCCTCGCGCCGCCACAGGTCGCGCATTATCGCCCGGCCGCATCGCTTACACTTCCAGGCCTGTTTCCAGCGAGCCGCCGCCATGCCTTCCTTCGACGTGATTTCCGAAGTCGACAAGCACGAACTGACCAATGCGATCGACCAGGCCAACCGCGAGCTGGGCAACCGCTTCGACTTCAAGGGCGTGGACGCGCAGTACGTGCTGGAGGATTTCGTGATCACCCAGAGCGCACCCAGCGAGTTCCAGCTGCAGCAGATGCTGGACATCCTGCGCGGCCGGCTGACCGCGCGGAAGATCGACATCCGCGCGCTCGACGTCGGCGAGCCGGAAACCAACCTGGGCGGCTCGCGGCAGAAGATCACCGTCAAGCAGGGCATCGAGCAGCCGGTGGCGAAGAAGCTGGTGGCCGAGTTGAAGGCGGCCAAACTCAAGGTCGAGGCGCAGATCAACGGCGACAAGCTGCGCGTCAGCGGCAAGAAGCGCGACGACCTGCAGCTGGCGATGGCGGTACTGCGCAAGGCCGACGTGGAACTGCCGCTGCAGTTCGACAATTTCCGCGACTGAGCCGGGATTCGGGATCGACGCCAGCATCCCACGCGCCCTGCCAACGCGGACCAAGGCACGCCCCTGTAGCAGCCTGCTCGCGGGCGATGCGTTTCTTCGCGAAATCCCGGATTCGCAAGAGCAAAAGCATCGCCCGCGAGCGGGCTCCTACGCCTTGGACAGCAGCCTTCCACCCATCGCCGCGTTGACGGCCACCACCACGGCCACCGCCAGCGCGTGGGTCAGCAGGTCGGTGGCGGCGGAGTCGAACGCGTGGCAGATCTCCAGCAGGCTGGCCGAAGCCGCCGCGCTGGCCAGGCCGATCAGCACCGCGACACGCACCGGCCGCAGCGGGCAGGCGCGGCGCAGCAGCACGATCAGCAGCGCGGACAGCGGCACCGAGAAGCCGATGATGAAGAGCAGGCAGTCGGCACTCTGGTGCACGCCGGCGAGTTCGGTGCCCGGCGCGATCCAGGTGCGCAGGCAACCGAGGCCGCTGGCGCCGATCCACAGCAGGGCCCCGGGCAGCGGCAGCCATGCCCACGCCGCACGGCGCCCCGGCACGCCCAGCGCGAACGCGGCCCACGCTGCGCTGATCGCGGTGACCACCGCGCCGATGCCGGCCCAGGCCAGGTCCGGCGTGGCAGCCCAGCGCCGCAGCATCGGACCTGCGCCGTAATGCATCAGCAAGCCGGCCGCCAGCGCCGCCACCAGCAGCAGCCAGCCGGCAGTACGCAACCATGGCGGCAGCAGCCGCCGCACCGGCACCAGGTCGGTACCGAGGCGGTCGATCAGCGCCGCATGGGATCGCGGGTCGGACATCACGTCAGGGTTCTCCATGGAAACGTTCGCGCAGCGCCTTCAGCGCACGATGCAGGTTCACCTTCAGCGCACCGGTGTTGCGCCCGGTCAGTTCGGCCGCCTCGCTGAGCGAGCGCTCGCGCAGGCCCAGCTGTTCCACTGCCTCGCGCTGGCCCGGCGGCAGGTCGGCGATCGCCGCGTGCAGGCGCTGCGCGCGCTGTTCGCTCTCGGTGGCGGCGCTGGCGTCGTCGCGGTCCGGGTGGTTGTCGAGCGCAAATTCGTCGTGCAGCTCGCGGCTGTCGCGACGGCCACGGCTGCGCAACGCGTCGACTGCGCGGCGGCTGGCGATCGCGGTCAGCCACGCGTCGTACGAACGGGCCGGATCGTAGGTATGGCGCACCCGGTGCACGGTGATCAGGGTTTCCTGCACCACGTCGTCGAGGCCATCCGGCGCGACGCCATGGCGCCGCGCCGTAGCGCGGATCAGCGCCACCGAATCGGCCAGCAGCTTCTCGTAGGCGCGTCGGTCGCCCGCCTGCGCAGCGGCCATCCACGCCGCCCGGCGCTGGTCGGGCGATTCGCTGTCGTTCGCCGTGGCGACATCGGCTGGCATGCTCGGCTCGGGACTCGCCCGCAGGAAAAGTCCACTATCTAGACCCAGACAGGCGGTGGCGGTCAAGGCTTGCGACATGTTCGCTCCACGGCGGAACGCCTGACAGGTATTCGCTGCATCCGGTTCCGGCGTTACCCCGTAGCTGCAGGTAACCGCCGCCGGTACGCCGGCGAATAACCAGGCAACCTCCCACGGATGCTCCCCATGCTCGTGTTGATCCTCGCCTACCTCGGCGGCGTACTGACCATCCTCAGCCCGTGCATCCTGCCGGTGCTGCCGTTCGTGTTCGCCCGCGCCGACCGCCCGTTCATGCGCAACGGCTTCCCGATGCTGCTGGGCATGGCAGTCACCTTTGCCGCGGTGGCCACGCTGGCCGCGCTCGGCGGCGGCTGGGCGGTGCACGCGAACCAGTACGGCCGCATCATCGCGCTGCTGGTGCTGGCCTTCCTCGGCCTGACCCTGCTGTCGACCCGGCTGGCCGAGTGGATCACCCGCCCGTTCGTGGCGCTGGGCAACCGGCTGTCGCAGCGTTCGGCCGCCGACGGCGACTCGATCTGGGGTGCGGCCGGTCTCGGCGTCGCCACCGGATTGCTGTGGGCACCGTGCGCCGGGCCGATCCTGGGCCTGTTGCTGACCGGCGCGGCGCTGAACGGCGCCAGCGTGCAGACCACCCTGCTGCTGCTCACCTACGCCGCCGGCGCGGCCACCTCGCTGGGCCTGGCGCTGCTGGTCGGCGGCAAGCTGTTCGCCCTGATGAAGCGCTCGCTCGGCGCCGGCGAATGGGTGCGCCGCGCGCTCGGCGTGCTGGTCCTGTGTGGCGTGGCCGCGATCGCGCTGGGCCTGGATACCGGTCTGCTCACCCGCGTCTCGCTGGCCAGCACCGGCGGCATCGAGCAGAAGCTGATCAACGCCGTGCGCCCGGCGCCGGCGCCGCAGCCGGTGCTGAAGGCCGGCGAGCCGCTGCCGGTGGAAGGCACGTTCCCGTCGCTGGCCGGCGCCACGCAGTGGCTGAACAGCCCGGCGCTGAGCGCCGGTTCGCTGCGCGGCAAGGTGGTGCTGGTCGATTTCTGGACCTACTCCTGCATCAACTGCATCCGCGCGCTGCCGTACGTGCGCGGCTGGGCCGACAAGTACAAGGACCACGGCCTGGTGGTGATCGGCGTGCACGCGCCGGAGTTCGCCTTCGAGAAGGACCCGGCCAACGTGGTCAAGGCGGTGAAGGATCTGGGCGTCGACTACCCGGTCGCGTTGGACAACGATTACGCGATCTGGCAGGGCTTCGACAACCAATACTGGCCGGCGCACTACTTCATCGACGCGCGGGGACAGATCCGCCACCACCACTTCGGCGAAGGCGAATACCGGCAAAGCGAAGACGTGATCCGCCAGCTGCTGGCCGAGGCCGGCCAGAAGAACCTGCCCGGCGGCTATGTCAGCGACGACCATCGCGGCGTCGAAGCGGCCGCGTCGAACGACCCCACCCGTTCGCCGGAAACCTACGTCGGCTACGCCCGCGCGATGAACTTCGTCGGCGGCCGGGTGGCTCGCGACGACCCGCGTGATTACCGCGCACCCGCCTCGCTCGCCGTGAACCAGTGGTCGCTCGACGGCCGCTGGACCGTGCACGGCGAAAACGCACAGTTGGCGCAGGCCGGCGGCCGCATCGTCTACCGCTTCCGCGGCCGCGACCTGCACCTGGTGCTCGGCCCAGCTGCGGACGGCAAGCCGATCCGCTACCGGGTCAGCATCGATGGCCAGCCGCCCGGCGCCGACCACGGCATGGACACCGACCCGGCCGGCAACGGCACGGTCACCGGCCAGCGCCTGTACCAGCTGGTGCGCCAGGCCCGCGGCAGCGGCGAGCGCCTGTTCGAGATCGAGTTCCTGGATCCGGGCGTGCAGGCCTATGCCTTCACCTTCGGCTGAAGCGACATGTAGGAGCCCGCTTGCGGGCGATGCCTCTGTGCCAGCGGAAAAGCATCGCCCGCAAGCGGGCTCCTACACAAAAGGACATCCACGGAGGTTGTCATGTCACGACTCGATGAAACCCTCGCGATGGATCGCCGCCGCTTCCTGCGCGCCGCGCTCGGCGGCGGCGCCCTGCTCGCCGTCGGCGGCGGCCTGCTGCTGCCGCGGCTGCACGCGGCGGCGAACACGCCGGTCGGCACGCCGGGCGAGGTGCTGCTGGAAATCTTCGACGACGCCGGCCATGACCTTGGCGCGCGCAAGGTGGCCAAGCTGGTGCTGAGCGACGCGCAGTGGCGGCAACGGCTGTCGTGGGCGGCGTACGACATCATGCGCCACGAGGGCACCGAGCCGGCCTTCAGCGGCGCGCACGAGAAACCCGCCGTGCCCGGCCTGTTCCGCTGCGTGGCCTGCGCCACCGCGCTGTACGACGCCGCCACCGAGTTCGACTCCGGCACCGGCTGGCCCAGCTTCTGGCAGCCGATCGCGAGGACCAACGTGATCGAGCGCAGCGACCGCAGCTTCGGCTGGGTGCGCACCGCCGTCTCCTGCGCCGGCTGCGACAGCCACCTCGGCCACGTCTTCGACGACGGCCCGCGGCCGACCGGACTGCGCTACTGCATGAACTCGGTGGCGTTGCGCTTCGTGCCGCGGACGGTGTGAGTCCGCGCGGCGGGATCACGCACCGACGACAGCGCCCTCACCTTCGCGCGTGCATACATGGCAGGCAATGGTTCGTCGGCTGGCCGGCCGGAGATTGCCTGCATGAAACGCCTCATCCTGTCCGCGATTGCGTCCCTGGCGATGGCTGCGGCATCGCTGCTCGCCCCTACGCTCGCCCATGCGGCGGATGCCTACGTCACCGGCAACGTCAACCTGCGTGCCGGGCCCGACTCGAGCTACCCGCTGATCGCCCTGATCCCCGCAGGCACGGAAGTCGACGTGCGGGGCTGTACTGACGGCTGGGAATGGTGCGACGTGATCGTCTACGGCGATCGCGGCTGGATCGCCGGCAACTTCATCGCATACGAATACCAGGACCAGCCCGTGCTGCTGCCCGCCTATGGCGCACGGATCGGCATTCCCGTCATCACCTTCGTGATCGGCAGCTACTGGGACCACTACTATCGCGACCGGCCGTTCTACCGCGAGCGCGACCGCTGGTATCGCCGCCCCGTCGTGCGCCGGCCGCCACCGCCGCCGATAAGCCACCCCTACCGGAGACAGCCAAGGGTGAACGACGGCGACCGCCGGGACCAGCGGCATGATTCCCGCGCGGCCCCTCCCGCGGCGGGATACCGGGATGCCGGCCAGCAGGGCTCGGCAAACCGGGAGCGCACCGCGCACGTCGAGCCGGCCGGCAGGCCGCCGCAACGCGACAACCATCCCGCCGCCCATCCGGACAGCCAGCGCGGCCCTGTCCAGGGTCAGCCGCCGGCGCACGGGCGATCGCAGGACAAGCACCGCGGCGACCGTGACAGGCACGACGACAAGGATGGCCATTGATGGCGGCTGGTGGACGCGCCAGTGACGGCATCGCCCGCCGCTTGCCGTCACCACGGCCACCAGCCGCGCCCGGAGCGGGCGTAGCGATCGGCCGCCCGCTCGAACGGATTGCGCGCGCTGATCCCGCCGCACAGCAGGTACAGCGGCAGGAACAGCGGGCCGAGCAGCATGTACTGGAAAACATGGGCACGCTCGTGGTCGGCCAGCGATATCGGCGGCTCGATGCGCTGGCCGGCGCGATGCGCGTAGGTGAGGCACGGCACGTCCAGGCGCTCGCCGGTGTACACGATCACGTTGCCCAGGGTCAGCGCCCCGCCGCGCCCCCACGGCCAGCGCCGCACCACCAGCGCCAGTTCGCGCCGCTGCCAGCGCAGGCGCGCGCCGAAGGCCAGCCCGACCAGGCCCGGCAACAGGCCGAGCAGGCTGTTCGGCAGCGTCCACAGCATGCCCAGCGCGAGCAGGCTCCGCGGCGGCCGGCGTGAAACGAGGGGGACGGGATGTCGCGGCATGTCGGCTCGGCTTGGGTTCAACGGCGGTCGTCGCCATCTTGTCGGCGTTGGCGCCCGGCGCCTGACCTGTATCGGAGTCTGCCATGAGTTCACCACTGGCCATCCCCTGCCCGCATTGCGGCGCACTGAACCGCGTGCCGGCCGAACGCGTGGGCGAGCACCCGAATTGCGGCCGCTGCAAGCAGGCGCTGTTCGAGGAGCACCCGGTGGAGCTGACCGCGGCGAACTTCGACGCGATCGCCGGCCGCGGTGACCTGCCGGTGCTGGTGGATTTCTGGGCGCCGTGGTGCGGGCCGTGCGTCGGCTTCGCGCCGGTGTTCGTGCAGGCCGCCGGCAAGTTCGAACCGCGCCTGCGGCTGGCCAAGCTGGACACCGAGGCGCAGCCGCAACTGGCCGGGCGCTTCGGCATCCGCAGCATTCCCACCCTGATCCTGTTCAAGCAGGGCCGCGAGGTCGCGCGGCAGTCCGGCGCGTTGAACGCGGCGCAGCTTTCGCAGTTCGTCGAGGGCGCGCTGGCGCGCGGCTGATCAGCGGGTGCCGCCGGCCGCCTGCCAGCGCAGCCAGTCGATCACCGCAGCCACCGCCGCCCGCGGCTTGGCCGGCGGTCGCACGATCCAGTACGACGGCCCCAGCGGCACGGCGAGTTCGCCGAACGGGCGCAGCAAACCGCCGTTCGCCACGTCGTCCGCGGCCAGCCGATGCCGCGCCAGCGCCACGCCCTGGCCCTGCATCGCCGCGCGCAGCACCAGGTCGGACGAGGTGTAGCGTGCGCCGCCTTGCAGCGAAAGCTTCGCCGGTCCGTATGCCTGCCGCCACCGTTCCCACGCCGCCTGCGGATCGCGATCATGCAGCAGGCGCAGGCCGGCCAACTGCGCCGGACTGGACGGACGTCCGGACCCCTGCCACAGCGCCGGGCTCATCACCGGGTACAGCGCATCGTCCATCAGCGCTTCGGCATGCAGCGTCGGCCACGGCCCCTGGCCCATGCGGATGGCCAGGTCGATGCGGCCGTCGTCCAGCGCGTCGAGGCGCTGCTCCACCTGCACCGACAGTTCGATCTTCGGGTGCGCCTTTTCCAGTGCGGGCAGCCGCGGCAGCAGCCAGCGGATCGCAAACGACGGCGAGGCGGACAGGGTCACCGCGTGCGCCGGGCGGGTTTCGCGCAACGCCGCCACCGCCTGTTCGATCTCGCGCAGGCCGGCCAGCGTGGCGCGGCCCAGCGCCTCGCCCTGCGGGGTGAACACCAGCGCACCGCGGCCGGCCGCCGTGCGCAGCAGCGGCACGCCCAGCCAGCGGTCCAGTTCGCCCAGGTGCCGGCTCACCGAGGAATGCGCCATGCCCAGCTCGCGCGCGGCGGCGCGCACGCCGCCGTGGGCGTAGACCATGGCGAAGGCACGCAAGGCATTCAGCGGCAGCGCGTTCATGGTCGGAATTCTAGACCATAAGTCGCTCGGCACAGACCAGCCATCGGCTCGAACATGCGCTTCATCCGACCATTCACGACGAGGGGCATTGCCATGGATCCGTTGCTCGCCGCGTGCGGCCTGCTCCTGGTGGCCGCGATCACGCCCGGCCCGAACAACCTGGTGGTGCTGCGCGCGGCCGGGCGTGCCGGCGTGCGCGGCGCGCTGCCGGCGATCGCCGGCATCGTGGGCGGCGGCCTGCTGCTGCTCGCGGTGATGGCGCTGGGTGCGGGCGCGGCGTTCGCGGCGCACCCGCCGCTGCGGCGCTGGACCGGCGCGATCGGCGCGCTGTACCTGGTCTGGCTCGGGGTGTCGCTGGGCGTGGCCGGCATCGCGCCGCGGCACGCCGCCGCGGCGCCGGCGGCCCTGCCGGCCGGCACGCTGGGGCTGATCGGCTTCCAGTTCCTCAACCCGAAGAGCTGGGTGATCGTGCTGAGCGTGCTGGCGGCGATGCCGGCCACCGGCCTGCGCGACTACCTGCCGCTGGCCGGCCTGTTCGTGCTGGTCCCCGCCTTGTGCCTGCTGCTGTGGGCCGCGCTGGGCGCCTGGCTGGCCCGCTGGCTGGTGCGTCCCGCGGTGCGCCGTAGCGTCGACCTGGTAATGGGCGTCCTGCTGATCGCCTGCGCCTTCCTGCTGCTGCTCGAACCCTGATCCCTTGGCTCACCGGAGATACCGCAATGACCACGCTCCACACGACTCCCGCCCGCCGCGTGCTGTGCCTGCCCGGCAGCCTGCGTCGCGACTCCTGGAACCGCCGCCTGCTGCGTGCGGCCGCAGCCCAGGCGCCGGCGACGCTGCAGCTGGACGTCTACGACGCGCTGTCCGCCGTGCCGCTGTTCGACGAGGACCTCGAGCGGCGCGACCCGCTCGGCCCCGCCGGCGTGCAGGCGCTGCGCGCGGCGCTCGCCGCCGCGGACGGCCTGCTGATCGCCACGCCCGAATACAACCACGCCATGCCCGGCGTGCTGAAGAACGCGCTGGACTGGCTCTCGCGCGACAGCCCCGTCGGCGACGTGCTGGCGGAAAAACCCGTGGCCGTGCTCGGCGCCAGCAGCGGCCCGTGGGGCACGCGCCTGGCACAGGCCTCGCTGCGGCAGGTGCTGCACGCCTGCGGCGCGCTGGTGATGCCGGCACCGACCCTGTTCATGGCCAACGCAGCCAGCCGCTTCGACGCCGACGGCATGCTGGCCGACCTGGCCGCCGTGCAGTCGCTGCAGGACTTCGTGCTGGCGTTCGAGTGCTGGATGGCGCGCCTGGCACCGCCGCTGGCCAGACCGGAACCCGTCGCGGCAGCGCGGCGCTGATCGCCATTTCCCCATGCCTTTATGCACACTTGCGCCGCGGCGACGCCGGTTAAGCTTGGCGCTTTCGTCCGTGAGGAAACGCCGTGCGCAAGCTCCTGCCCTCCGTCCTGCTGGCCGCCTTCGTGCTGGCCGGGTCCAGCCTTGTCCCGGCCTTCGCCGCCGATACCCACAAGCCGGCCGCGGCGGAGGCAAGCAGCGGCGGCTTCCAGCTGCCGCCGCTGCCGGCCGATGCGCACGTGACGCAATCGGCCACGGCGGACGGCAGGACGCTCAAGTACACGGTCACCGTCGGCTCGCTGCCGGTGCGCGACGGCAAGGGCAAGACCACCGGCGAAGTGGTGTTCACCGCCTACACCATGCCCGGCAAGGACCGCCCGGTGACGTTCGCGCTGAACGGCGGCCCGGGCGCCTCCTCGGTGTACCTGAACCTCGGCGCGATCGGACCGAAGAAGGTGAACTTCGGCGCCGAGGGCGACAACCCGTCCGACCCGGCCACGCTGCACGACAACCCCGGCACCTGGCTGGGCTTCACCGACCTGGTGTTCATCGACCCGGTCGGCACCGGCTACAGCCGTGCGCTGGTCGACGACAAGGAAGCGACCAAGCAGTTCTACAGCACCGACAGCGACATCCAGTATCTCTCGCGCATCGTCTACGACTGGCTGGTGAAGAACGGCCGCATGGCCTCGCGCAAGTACCTGGTCGGCGAGAGCTACGGCGGTTTCCGCGGCCCGCGCATCACCGAGTACCTGCAGACCCGGCTCGGCGTGGCGATGAACGGCGTGGTGCTGCTCTCCCCGTACCTCGACCCGGCCGCGTTCGAGGACGGCAACGTGTCGCCGCTGCCGTGGATGCTCACCCTGCCCTCGATCGCCGCCGCGCACCTGGAGCGCGAGCACAGGCTGAGCGCCGCGGCGATGGCGCCGATCGTCGAATACACCCGCGGCGAATACGCCAGCGACCTGATGCGCGGCCGCTCCGACCCGCAGGCCACCGAGCGCGTGGTGAAGAAGGTCACCGAGCTGACCGGGCTCGACCCGCTGTTCGTCAAGCGCTCCGGCGGCCGCATCGAGACCCAGGCCTACCTGCGCGAGGTGTACCGCGCCGAAGGCAAGCTGGGCAGCCGCTACGACTCCAACGTCACCGCGTGGGATCCGTTCCCGTACGCGCCGCACCAGCAAAGCGGCGACCCGATCCTCAACGGCATCATCGCGCCGACCACCACGGCGATGGTCGACTTCGTCACCCGCGTCGTGGGCTGGAAGTACGACGGCCGCTACAACGCGCTCAGCTACGAGGTGAACAAGCTGTGGCACGAGGACAAGGACGCGAACAAGGGTTCGGTGTCGCAGCTGCGCGAGGCGGTCGCCAACGATCCGGGCCTGCGCGTGCTGATCGCGCACGGCTGGGATGACCTGTCGTGCCCGTTCATGGCCTCGGTGCTGATCGTCGACCAGATGCCGGCGATGGGCGACCCGAGCCGCGTGCAGGTGAAGAACTATCCCGGCGGCCACATGTTCTACGCGCGCCCCGACAGCCAGGCCGCGTTGACCGCCGACGTGAAGGCGTTGTACGGCGTCCACTGACGGCGTACGCCTTTCCGGCCTCGTAGGGCGGACACTGTCCGCCGCTGTTGCGTCACGGAATCAATACCGGCGGGCCGCGCCCGCCCTACAAGGAATCGGCAGCAAGCCGTTGCGGCATCAGCGCGCCGGCGCCGGCGCGCACCAGGTACTGCACGCTGAACATGCGCTGCGGGTCGGTCCACACGCGCTGCACCGCCAGCCCGGCGCGGGCGGCCAGTGCGGCGAAGTCCTCCGGCGAATACTTGCAGCTGTACTCGACCTGGATCGCCTCGTCGGCGCGGAACGGCACGTTCGCGCGGCCCACCTTCACCTGTTGCTCGCGGCGGCTGACCAGGTGCGTCTCGATGCGCCCGGCCATCGGGTTGTAGTGCGCGCGGTGGGCGAACGCGGACAGTTCGAAGTTGCTGCCGATCTCGCGGTTGAGCCGCGCCAGCATGTTCAGGGTGAACTCGGCGGTGACGCCGGCGCGGTCGTTGTAGGCCGCCTCGATCAGCGCCGGGTCCTTCTTCAGGTCCGCGCCGATCAGGATGCCGCCGGCGTCGCCCATCTCGTTGCGCATCTTGCGCAGCAGCACGGCCGCCTCGCGGTTGTCGAAATTGCCGATGGTGGAGCCGGGGAAATACAGCACGGTGCGCCGCGGCGCGCGCGGCGGGATCGGCAGCCGCAGCGGCTTGCTGAAATCCGCGCACAGCGGCTGCAGCGGCAGCCGCGGGAACGCCGCCGCCAGCCGCTCGACACTTTGCCGGAGCGGCTCGGGCGAAATCTCCACCGGCACATAGGCCACCGGCTCGTGCAGGTGCTGCAGCAGCATGTGGGTCTTGTGCGCATTGCCGCTGCCGTACTCGACCAGCCGCACGCCACTGCCCAGCGCGTCGGCGATGTCGGCGGCGTGCTCGTCCATCAGCGCGATCTCGCAGCGCGTGAGGTAGTACTCCGGCTGCTCGCAGATGCGCTCGAACAAGGCCGAGCCGCGCTCGTCGTAGAACAGCCACGACGGTAGCCGCTTGGGGCGGGCGCCGAGGCCGCGCTGGACGACTTCCAGCAGATCGCTCGACGGCGGGCGGCGCTCGTCGTCGCTGAGGCCAAAGGGTTGCACGCTGCTCATCGGTCCTGTCCCAGTCGCAGCCCGGCGAACTGCCAACGGGCCGGGGGTGGAAAGAAATTGCGGTAGGTGGCGCGGATGTGATCGCGCGGGGTCGCGCAGGAACCGCCGCGCAGCACCCACTGGCCGCACATGAACTTGCCGTTGTATTCGCCCAGCGAGCCGGGCAGCGGGCGGAAGCCCGGATAGCTGATGTAGGGCGAGGCGGTCCACTCCCACACGTCGCCGTACAGCTGCAGCAGGCCGCTACCGTTGCCGGCCGCGCGCGGCTGGAAACGCCGCGCGTCCTGCAGGTTGCCGTCGATCGCGACGCCCTGCGCCGCCGACTCCCACTCGGCCTCGGTAGGCAGCCGCGCGCCGGCCCAGCGCGCGAACGCCTCGGCCTCGTAATAGCTGAGATGGCACACCGGCTCGTGCGGATCGAGCGCGCGCACCCCGGCCAGGGTGAACTCGCTGGCCAGGTCGTCCTGCCAGTACAGCGGGTGCTGCCAGCCCTCGCGCTGCAGCGTGGCCCAGCCGTCGGACAGCCACAGTCCGGGTTCGCGGTAGCCGCCTTCGCGCACGAAGGCCAGGTACTCGGCATTGGTCACCAGGCGGTTGGCAAGTGCGTGCGGCTGCAGCAGGGTGCGGTGGCGCGGGGTTTCGTTGTCGAACGCGAAGCCTTCGCCGCGGTGGCCGATCTCGACGATGCCCTCGCGGCCGGCGACAAAACGCAGCGGCACCGCTTTCGCGTCCGCCGGCGCGACGATCGGCGCGCGATACGCCGGCCGCAGCGGGTTGCACCAGAACGCGTGCTTGATGTCGGTCAGCAGCAGCTCCTGGTGCTGCTGTTCGTGCTGCAGGCCCAGCTCGACCAGCCCGCACAACTCCGCGTCGTCGCCGCGGTCGAGCAGCGCGGCCACCGCGTCGTCGATGCGGCAGCGGTAATCGCGCACCTCGTCCAGCGACGGCCGCGACAGCAGCCCGCGCTGCGGCCGCGCGTGCATCGGCCCGACCGACTGGTAGTAGGAGTTGAACAGGTAATGCCAGGCTGGATCGCGCGGCCGGTACGCCGGGTCGCGGCCCAGCACGAACTGCTCGAAGAACCAGCTGGTGTGCGCCAGGTGCCACTTGCCGGGACTGGCGTCGGGCATCGACTGCAGTTGCAGATCCTCGGCGCTGAGGCCGGCGCAGAGTTCGAGCGTTCGCTGCCGCACCTGCAGGAATCGCGCGGCGCCCGTGGCGCGTGAGGTGTGGGATGCCTGATCGCTGCAATGCATGTTTACCAGCATGCCGCGCCAACCGTTCACTTCTTGTGATACGGCGATGGCAGATACTTTGCAGCGGCCTTCCCCCATGCCGGCACGCGTAGCATCCGGCATACGGCCCCGTGGCTGCGTCACGGCATGCGTATTCCCCGAACGGATGAGGTAACGCCCATGAAAACGATCCTCCCCACCGTGCTGCTCGCTCTCGTCGTCGGCGCCGGTGCCAGTGTCGCGCAAGCTGTCGAGCCGGCGCCTGCGCGCTCGCCGCTGCCGGCCGGCGACTGCATCGACACCACCCAGATCAACGAATGGCACATCGTCGACGCCCGCACCGCCATCGTGCGCACCGGCCCGAAACGCTACCTGGTGACGCTGCAGAACGATTGCCCGCGGCTGGGCACGCCGCCGCCCGGGCTGATCTTCCGGGCCAACCCGTCCAATACCGTCGTCAATCGCGGCCGCATCTGCGGCGAGGTGGGCGAGACCGTGCATTCGCGCTACCAGCCGCCGTGCGCGATCCAGTCGGTCAGCAAGATCGACAAGGCCCGCTTCGACCAGCTCAGCGCCCGCGCGCTGCGCCACGGCAGCGGCGCGGAACTGCCCACGCGCACGCCCGCGCATTGAACCGGACCGGTCGTGGCTGCGGAAAAGCGAAAGGCCCGGCATGCCGGGCCTTTCGCATCGAACGCGCCGGCGTGACCGCCGGACTCAATCGTCGTCGTCGTCGTAACCGTCGTCGCGGATGTAGCGCGTCTGGTACGGATCGTCGTACACCACCGTGCGCGTCTCGACCACGCGGCGACGCACCACCGGCGCATCCTCGTAGATCACCGTGCGCGGCGGGCCGTAGACCACCGGCGGGCCGTAGTACACCGGCGCCGGGCGCAGTGCGTTGTCGACCAAGCCGATCACCGCGCCGGTGACGATCGCGCCGGCGATCCAGCGGCCGCCGCTCCAGTGGCCGCCATGGCCGTAGTAGCCGCCGTGATAACCGCCATGGTAGCCGCCGCCATGCCAACCGTGACCGCCGTGGCCGTGCGCCGACGCGCTCAGCGGCATCGCCACTGCCGCCGCGACCGCCAGACCAATGACTGCCAGCTTGCCTGCACCGCTGAAACGTTGGGTCATGATCGTTCTCCGTGGTACGGGCGGATGCTCGTCCGGGCACGCTTAATCTGCACTGAAGGATTCACTTCTTGATTTGCGCGCCCGCCCAGGGGTTGATCCCCGTCACAGCCTGGCGCCGGCGCAACAACCAGCAGCCGTGGATGTCGGCGCGCCGGGCGAAGTCGAACGGGATGCTGGGCGCGCCCCAGTCCTCGATCTCGAAGTGTGCCTGCAGCGCCTCGCGATCGAGCTTGAAGCGGCGAAAGTTGTTGGAGAACACGATCACGCCATCGCGGGTCAATCGCCCGTTGCAGGCTTCCAGCAGCGCCACGTGGTCGCGCTGCACGTCGAAATCCTCCGCGCGCTTGGAGTTGGAGAACGTCGGTGGATCGACGAAGATCAGACCGTAGTGGCCGCGGTCGCGCTGCAGGAACTCCATCGCATCGAACTGCATCAGGCGATGGCTGGCGCCACTGAAACCGTTCAACACCAGGTTGCGCGAAGCCCATTCCAGGTAGGTCGCCGAGAGATCCACGCTGGTGGTTTCCAGCGCGCCGCCGGCCGCCGCATACACGCTGGCGGTGGCGGTGTAGGCGAACAGGTTGAGGAAGCAGCGGCCCTCGGCCAGCTCGCGCACTTTCGCGCGCACCAGCCGGTGATCGAGAAACAACCCGGTGTCCAGATAATCGGTGAGGTTGACCAGGAACTTCAGGCCGCCTTCCTCCACCTCGATGAATTCGCCGCGCTGGTCGAACTGGCCGTACTTGGAGCCGCCCTTGCCGCGCTCGCGGGTCTTGATCGCGATGCGCTCGCGCGGCACGCCGAGCACCTCGCCGGCGACGCGGGCGATCTCGCGCAGGCGCAGCCGCGCCACGTCGGGCGGCACGTCGGCCGGGGCACGGTATTCCTGGATGTGCAGGTGGTCGTCGCCATGCGTATCGCCGTAGACGTCGATCGCCGCGGCATACTCGGGCAGGTCCTGGTCGTAGGCGCGCCAGCAGTGGATGGCCTCGCGGGCAAGCCGCTTGCGCAGGTGCCGGACGTTCTTCTCCAGCCGGTTCTTCAGCATCTGCGCACCGGCTGACAGCGGCTTGGGTTCGCGCGGCTTCTCGTCGCGCGGCTTCAGGTCGAACCTCAGCAGCACGGTTTCCAGCGCACCGTTGTACAGCACGTAGCGCTTGTCCGCGTGCAGCTGCATCGCGCGGCCCAGCTCCACGTCGCCGGCCAGCACCGCGGCGCGCCAGCCGGTGAAGCGCTCGCGCAGCGTGTCGCCCAGCGCGCGGTACAGACGCGGCATCTCGGCGCGGTCGCCGAGGCGCTCGCCGTACGGCGGGTTGGTGATGACCAGGCCGTGGTCGACGCCCGGCGGCGGCGCGGCGCGGGCCACGTCCTGCCGGTCCAGGGTGAAGAAGCCGGCCACGCCGGCGGCTTGCGCGTTGCGCTTGGCCGTCTGCACCATGCGCGGATCGGCGTCGGAGCCGAAGAAGCACGGACGCAGTGCGCGCAACCCGGTCTCGGCACGCTGCTGCGCCTCGTCCAGCAGGCCGCGCCACAGCGCGATGTCGTGCTGCCGCCAGCCGAGGAAGCCGAAGTATTCGCGGCGCAGGCCGGGCGCCACGTCGGCCGCCATCAGCGCACCCTCGATCAGCAGCGTGCCGGAGCCGCACATCGGATCGAGCAGCGCGCCGCCGGCGGCGTACACCCCGGGCCAATGCGCACGCAGCAGCATCGCCGCGGCGAGGTTCTCCTTCAGCGGCGCCTCGCCCTGTTCCTCGCGCCAGCCACGCCGGTGCAACGGCGAGCCGGCCAGGTCCAGCGACAGCGTGGCGCGATCGCGGCGCACGCGGACGTTGATGCGGATGTCCGGTTCTTCGGTGTCGATGTTGGGGCGCGAACCGTCGCGCTGGCGGAACTGGTCCACCACGGCATCCTTCACCCGCAGGCCGATGAACTGGCTGTGGGTGAGCTTGCTCAGCGCGGTGCCGGCGTCCACCGCGAAGGTGGCGTGCGCGGCCAGGTGCGCGCTCCAGTCGATCGTCTGTACGCCGCGGTACAGCGCCTCGTCGTCGGCCGCGTCGAACTCGGCCAGCGGCAGCAGGATGCGGCTGGCCAGGCGCGACCACAAGCAGGCCTTGTAGGCGGTTTCCAGCGTGCCGGCGAAGTGCGCGCCGGCCAGCGCCTCGCGCACGTCGAGCGCGCCGAGCGCGGCCAGCTCGTCGCGCAGCAGGTATTCCATGCCCTTCGGGCAGGTGGCGAAGTAGTAATTCATGCGGCGGTCGCCAGGCGATCGAGCATGGACCGGAACTGCGTCGCGATGACGTCCATGCTGGAACCGAGCCGATGGTCGTCGTCGACCAGCAGCAGCGGCAACCGGCTCGTCGCGGCGAACGCCTGCAGACCGGCCAGCGGGCACACCTCGTCGCGCCAGCCGTGGATCAGCATGACCGGGCCGGCCGTGCGCAGATCGAGGCGGCGCGCATAACCCGGGATCTCGCTGGGCGTGGCCAGCAGCAGCAGGCCGGCCACCGGCACGTCCAGCGAGACCAGCCCGGAGACGAACGCGCCCATGCTGGAGCCGACCAGCAGCGGCGGCGCATCCAGCGCCTCGATGATGGCGCGCAGGCGGGCGATCCGCGGCGCCACCGACGCGGCGTGGCCACGCGCGTCGTCGGCGCGGTAGTCCGGCCGCTGCGTGCGCCAGCCCAGCGACTCGGCCAGCGCGGCGAGCGCGCTGACCTTGGTCGCATCCGGACCGGACCCCGAGCCGTGCGAAAGAATGATCTGGCCGCGCATGGCGGTCTCCGTGAAAAAGAGCGAAAGGCAGGGCGTGCATGGTAACAGGCGGCGTTTCCGCCCCTGCCTGCCGCATGCGAGACTTGGCCGATGCCGCCGACCATCCACGATCAGCCGTTGCCCTACGTCGAACTGCTGCCCGAGCGCCCCGCTGTGGCGGTCGAGCTGGTGGTGATCCACTGCACCGAGCTGCCCGACCTGGCGATGGCGCGCGAGTACGGCGAACGGGTGCTGCACGCCAGCGGCACCGGCAACAGCGGCCACTACTACATCGACCGCGACGGCACGGTTTGTCGCTATGTGCCCGGCACCCGCGTGGCCAACCACGTGCGCGGGCACAACCCGAACTCGATCGGTATCGAGCTGGTCAACCGGGGCCGCTATCCGCACTGGTGGGATTCACGCCATCAGCAGATGGACGAGCCCTACCCCGAGGCCCAGATCGCCGCGCTGCTGGCGCTGCTGGCGCAGTTACGCGACGAATTTACCAAGCTGCGCCGGATCGCCGGCCACGAAGACCTGGACACCGACCTGATGCCGGCCAGCGACGATCCCGCGCGGCAGGTCCGTCGCAAGCTGGACCCCGGCGTGCGCTTCCCGTGGGACGCCGTGGTGCCGGCCTGCGGCCTCGAGCGCCTGCGCTAGACTGCGTCTCCGTCCGTCCCGGCCCGCGCCATGTCGGAATTCACCGTCCAGCCGCTGCTGCAAACGCCGCTCGTCGCGGCGCACGACGTGCACTGCCGCGGCGAATGCCGCCATCGCAGCACGGAGGAATGCGCTACCGCCACCCACCTGGTCTTTCCGTATCGCGGCCTGTTCCTGCGCCACGTGGGCAGCGCGCAGTCGGTGGCCGATGCCAACCACTTGCTGCTGTTCAACGCCGACCAGGGCTATCAGGTGAGCCACCCGGCGGCGGGCGGCGATGCCTGTCTGTCGCTGTCGATCGCGCAACCGCTGCTGCGCGAGCTGGCACCGGCCGGACTGCTGCAGGAGCGCGACAAACCCGTGTTCCGCGGCCAGGCGCTGCGCATCGATGAGCGCGCCCAGGTGCTGGTGGCCTTGCTGTGCCACAGCCTGCGCCGCGGCAATATCGAACCGCTGGAAGCCGAGAGCCTGGCGCTGACCCTGGTCTGCCGCAGCCTCGGCCCGCGCACCGCGCACGCGCCCGGCGCCAGCCATGCGCGGCAGCGGCTGGTGGACCGGGCCAAGCTGCTGCTGGCCAGCGACCTCACCCGGCGCTGGACGCTGGCGGAGATCGCGGCGGACATCGGCGGCTCGCCGGTCTATCTCACCCAGGCCTTCCAGCAGGTCGAAGGCATGCCGCTGTATCGCTATCACCTGCGCCTGCGGCTAGCCCGTGCGCTGGACCGGGTGGCCGACTGCGAGGACGTCGCCGCACTGGCGCAGGACCTTGGCTTCTCCAGCCACAGCCATTTCAGCGCCGCGTTTCGCCAGGCCTACGGCCGCACGCCCACGGCATTCCGCCAGGCCGCGTTGTCGCGCTCGGCGTGAATCGCTAAAGATCCTGACAGCCGCCGCCGGCGGCCGGTGGTCTCCTGTGCGTGCCCGATCGCGGGCATCACCGGAGACTTGACCATGCAAGCGAAAGAAACCACCTGCGCCGCCTGCGACTATCCGCTCGACGGCAACGCCATCCAGGTCACCATCGGCGGCCGCACCGTCGAGGTCTGCTGCGAGGAATGCGCGCAGAAGCTGCGCGAGGCGGCAGCGAAGTCGTGAACGGCGAAGCGTCCTCGCTTGCCGCACGGTTGGCGGCGCCGGGCATCACCCGGCGCCGCTTCCTCGCCTTGTCCGCCGGCACGCTGGCTGGCGTGTGCGCGGGCAGCCTCGCAGGGGGCGCCCCGTCGGCGCCGATGGATGCGGCCAGCTTCCACGCCGCGCGCCGCTACACCGGCACCATCTTCGGCCGCATCGCCCATGTCGAGCGCGGCAGCGGTCCGGCGGCATTGTTCCTGCACGGCTTTCCCCTCAACGGCTTCCAATGGCGCGGTGCGCTGGACCGGCTGGCGTCGTATCGGCGCTGCATCGCGCCCGATTTCCTCGGCATGGGCTACACCGAAGTTGCCGACGGGCAATCCTGCGCGCCCGACGCGCAGGTCGCGATGCTGGTCACCCTGCTCGATGCACTGCAGGTCGAGCGCGCCGACGTGGTCGCCAACGACAGCGGCGGCGCCGTGGCGCAACTGCTGGTTGCACGCCACCCGGAGCGCGTGCGCAGCCTGCTGCTGACCAATTGCGACACCGAGGAAGACAGCCCGCCGCCGGCACTGCTTCCGGTGATCGCGCTGGCGAAACAAGGTCGCTTCGTCGACGCATGGCTGGGCGCCTGGCGCCAAGACCACGCCCTCGCGCGCTCGGCCGCCGGCATCAGTGGCATGTGCTACGCCGACCCCGCGCATCCCACCGACGAGGCCATCGAGACCTACTTCGCGCCGCTGCTCGCTTCGCGACGCAGCCGCGATGTCGCGCACGCGTATGCCATCGCGCTGGAACGCAACGCGCTCGCCGGCATCGGCCCCGCATTGGCACGTTCCCGCGTGCCGGTGCGCATCCTCTGGGGCAGCGCCGACACGATCTTCTCCGCCGCCAACCCCGGCTTCCTCGACCGCGCCTTCGGCCGCTCGCTGGGCGTACGCCGGCTCGCGGGCAGCAAGCTGTTCTGGCCCGAGGAACGCCCCGACATGATCGCCGACGAGGCCCGCAAACTCTGGAGAACCACCGCATGATCACCCCTCGCATCGCGCTCTACGGTGCCTATGGCCATACCGGCCGCTTCGTGCTGGCCGAATTGCGCCGCCGCGGCTTCGCGCCGGTGGCCTGCGGCCGCGACGCGGCCCGGTTGCACGAGCTGGCCGCGGCCACCGGTGCGGAGCTGCGCGTGGCGTCCACCGACGATCCCGCCGCGCTGGATGCCGCCTTCGCCGGCACCGCCGCCGTCCTGCACTGCGCCGGGCCGTTCCTCGACACCGCCGCACCGGTGCTGGACGCCGCGCTGCGCGCACGCATCCACTACCTCGACGTGGCGGCCGAACAACAAGCCGTGGTCGACACCCTGGCGCGCGACGCCGAGGCGAAAGCCGCCGGCGTGACGGTGGTGCCGGCAATGGCCTTCTACGGCGGCCTCGCCGATCTGCTGGCCAGCGCCGCGCTGGGCGGCGCCACCGAGGCGGACGCGGTGGACATCGCCGTGGCGCTCGATGGCTGGCATCCCACGCGCGGCACGCGCCTTACCGGCGAGCGCAACCACTACCCACGCACCTACATCGAACATGGCCGCCGTCGCACCGTGCCCGACCCCGCACCGCTGCGCGAGACGGATTTCCCGGCACCGTTCGGACGCCTGCAAACCGTGCTGCTGCCTTTGTCCGAAGCCATCGTGCTGCCGCACCACATCGCCTGCCGCAACCTGCATGCATGGATGAACCTGGCGCCGTTGCGCGACCTGCGCGATCCGGCCACGCCGGCACCGGTGGCCGCCGACGACAGCGGACGTTCCGCGCAACGCTTCGTGGTCGAGGTGCAGGTGCAGCGCGGCCACCGCAACGTTCGCGCCACCGCCGGTGGCCGCGACATCTACGCGGTAACCGCGCCGCTGCTGGTCGAGGCCCTGCAGCGCATCCTGGACGGGCGCGTCAGAGGCAGTGGCGCGCTTGCTCCGGGGCAGGCCTTCGACGCGCGCGATTTCCTGGCCGCGCTCGATCCGGGAAGGATCGCCGTCACGTACGAGGACGGCGCTGCAGCGGAGATCGCGCCGGCTCCCGCACGCTGAGCGGGGATCGGGGGGCACCGCCGCTATACTGGCGCTCCCTGCAAGGACCCCCCATGAGCGAAGACCACGTCACCGAACTGGTCGAGTTGCTGCAACTCGAACGACTGGAAGACAACCTGTTCCGTGGCCAGAGCCGCGACATCGGCACCCGCTTCGTGTTCGGCGGCCAGGTGCTGGGGCAGGCACTGGCGGCGGCGCAGCAGACGGTCGATCCGTCGCGCGAAGCGCATTCGCTGCACGCCTACTTCCTGCGCGCCGGCGACATCGAGGCGCCGATCGTGTACAGCGTGGAACGCACCCGCGACGGCGGCACGTTCTCCTCGCGGCGGGTGGTGGCGATCCAGCACGGCCAGCCGATCCTGAACGGCTCGATCTCGTTCCAGGCGCCCGAGCCGGGCGTGGAACACCAGACCAGCATGCCCGAGGTGCCGGCGCCGGAAGACATCGAGCCGCTACATCCGCTGCCCGCCGACGAACTGGCGCGGCTGCCGGTGAAGCTGCAGCGCTGGCTGGGCATCGACGGCCCGTTCGAGTTCCGCCAGGTATGGCCGCGCGACGAAATGCATCCGGTCAAGCGCCCGCCGATCCAGCACATCTGGTTCCGGCTGACCTCGCCGATCGACGATTCGGCGATCCTGCACCGCGCACTGCTGGCCTACGCCTCGGATTTCCACCTGATCGGCACCGCCACCCTGCCGCACGGCATCTCCTACATGACGCACAACGTGCAGATGGCCAGCCTCGACCACGCACTGTGGTTCCACCGCCCGTTCCGCGTCGACGAATGGCTGCTGTATTCGTTCGACAGCCCCACCGCGCAGGGCGGGCGTGGCCTGGCGCGCGGGCAGATCTTCAGCCGCGACGGCCGCCTGGTCGCCTCTTCCGCGCAGGAAGGACTGATCCGCGTGCGCAGCGACTGAACGCCGACGCCGGGCCGTTCGCGTAAACTGCCCGCATGCGCCAGATCTATACCTCGCCCCGCCAGGAAAACATCGATACCGTGGTCGCCCTGATGGCCGAACACGGCATCGAGGCGACCGTGGCCAACCGTTCCAACTACAACCGCCCGACCTGGCAGCGCTTCAGCTACGCGCAGCGGCAGGATGACCGCGGCAGCTGGGCGCAGGTGTGGATCACCCACGCCGACGACTACACCCGGGCGCGCAAGCTGCTGCTGGACCTGGGCATCGAACCGGTAGTCCGCTACGGCGAGGAGCTGGCCGCCGCGCGCAACCCCACCCCGGCCGACCGGCGCGCCCGCACGGTGGTCCGCGTGCGCCGCATCGTGCTGCTGGCGGTGCTGGCGGTGCTCGCCGTGGCGATGCTGCACTTCCTGCGCGTGGCCTGAGCCGGCCGGATGCGCCGCCGCCGTGGGCGGCATAGAATCGGGGAATGCGCCGTTCCGACCAAGTCCGCCTGTTCCAGACGCTGCCCCACGCGTGCGGCTACTACGCCGACCGCACGGCGCAGAACCTGGTGCTGGACCCGGCCGCGCCGAACCTCGACAAGCTGTACGGGCCGGCGCTCGAGCGCGGCTTCCGCCGCGCCGGCGGCCACCTGTACTTCCCGCACTGCGCGCAATGCCACGCCTGCACGCCGTGCCGCATCGACGTGGCGAATTTCCAGCCGGACCGCACCCAGCGCCGCTGCCTGAAGCGCAACGCCGACCTCGTGGCCAGCGAATCGATCCCCGGCTACAACCGCGAGCGCCACGCGCTGTACGAGCGCTACCTGCAGAGCCGCCATGCCGGCGGCGGCATGGACGATGCCGAGGCCAGCGACTTCCGCCGCTTCCTCACCGCACCGTGGAGCCCCACCCTGTTCATGGAGCTGCGCCTGGGCGAGCGCCTGCTCGCGGTGGCGGTCACCGACGTCTGCCCCAACGGCGCCTCGGCGGTGTACACCTTCTACGACCCCGACGAGACCGCGCGCAGCCTCGGCACCTGCGCCATCCTGCAGCAGGTGGCCTTGTGCCGCCGCCGCGGCCTGCCGTGGCTGTACCTGGGCTTCTGGATCGACGGCCATCCGAAGATGGACTACAAGCGCCGCTTCAAGCCGCTGCAGATCCGCACGGGCGAGGGTTGGCAAGCCATGCCGTAGAGCCCGCTCGCGGGCGATGCTCTTGCTTTTGCGAATCCCGAATCCCGACTCTCGACAGACGAACGTCTGGTCATCCCGGTCCGGGAGTATCGCCCGCGGGCGGGCTGCTACGAGTGTTCGGGCGGGGTGCCGGCTTGGGGATATGGGAACAGCTTCTCCAGCGGGATCGACAAGCCGTCGTCGCCGACCACGCGGCAGTGGCTGCGCCTGAGCTGGCGCGGTTCGCTGACGCCGCAGCTGTGGGCGATGATGCCGACCTCGTGCATCAGGTTCTTCGCGTAGTGGTAGACCCGTTCGCTCTTGTCGCTGACCACCAGGCCGCGCTGCAGCTTCGGGTTCTGCGTGGTGATGCCGGTGGGACAGGTGTTGCGGTTGCACTGCAGCGACTGGATGCAGCCCAGCGCCAGCATGAAGCCGCGCGCGGAATTGACGAAGTCCGCGCCGAGCGACAGCGCCCACGCCACGTCGTAGGCGGTGATGCACTTGCCCGAGCAGACCACCTTGATGCGCTCGCGCAGGCCCTTGACGATCAGCATGTCGAGCAGCGCCGGCAAGGCCTCGTGCAGCGGCAGGCCGACGCCTTCCATCAGGGTTTGCGGCGCCGCGCCGGTGCCGCCTTCGGAGCCGTCGACGATGATGAAGTCCGGTGCGCTCTGGATGCCGCGCCGGTGCACTTCATCGCACAGCTCGCCGATCCACTCGACACCGCCGAGCACCGCCTTGAAACCCACCGGCTTGCCGGTGAGCTCGCGGATGTGCGCGATCGCGTCCATCAGCTCGGGCACGTTGCCGATGTCGAGGTGGCGGTTCGGGCTCTGCGAGTCCTGGCCGACCGGGATGCCGCGGATCGCCGCGATCTCGGCGGTGACCTTCGCGCCCGGCAGCAGGCCGCCCATGCCCGGCTTGGCGCCCTGGCCGAGCTTGATGCTGACCATCTTCACCTGCTTGTGCGCGCAGACCGCCAGCAGCTTGTCGTCGTCGAGCCTGCCCTCGGGCGTGCGCACGCCGTACTTGGCGGTGCCGATCTCGAAGATGATGTCGCAGCCGCCTTCCAGGTGGTACGGCGCCAAGCCGCCCTCGCCGGTGTCCATCCAGATGCCGGCCTTGGCCGCGCCGCGCGACAGCGCGCGCACCGCCGGTGCCGACAAGGCGCCGAAGCTCATCGCCGAGATGTTGAAGAACGCCGCGTGACTGTACGGCTCGCGCGCGTACGGGCCGATCGTCACCGGCACCGGCTCGACGTGGCCCACGCCCAGGTCGGGGAACGGCGCGTTGACGAAGAACGGCACGCCCTCGGCGCGCAGGTCGCGACTGGAGCCGAACGCGTTGGTGTTGTCCACGTTCTTCGCGGCGCGGTAGACCCAGGTGCGCTGGGCGCGGTTGAACGGCATCTCCTCGCGGTCGCTGGAATACAGGTACTGGCGGAAGAACTCGCCCAGGTGCAGGAACCAGTAGCGGAAGTGGCCGATCACCGGAAAATTGCGCAGCACCGCGTTGCCGGTCTGGTTGCGGTCGACCACCCAGGTCACTGCCAGCACCACCACCGCCAGCGCCAGCAGCAGCAGGGCAAAGGCCGCGGCCAGTTCGACCAGCACGACCAGCCAGTGCGCAAAGCCGCTTGATTCCATCGCGCCACTCCTTTCGTCAGTCGAGTGCCGGCGACGATGACCGTGGCCGCCATCGCCAAGCCTAGCGCATCAGGTTGGCGCGGGTGCCGCGCTCACAGCTCGATGCGCAGATGGCCCGCCGCGCGCACCGCCTTGCCCACCGCCGCCTCCAGCGTGCCGGCGCGCGCCAGCGTCACCGCCATGCGGCGGCGGCCCTTCACCTCGGGCTTGCCGAAGATGCGCAGCTGCGTGTCCGGCTCGGCCAGCGCCGCGGCCACGCCGTGATAGCGCGGCCCCGCGCCCTCGCCCTCGACCAGCACCGCGCACGAGGCCGACGGTCCGTACTGGTGGATCACCGGGATCGGCAGGCCGAGGATCGCCCGCGCGTGCAGCGCGAACTCGGAGAACTCCTGCGAGATCAGCGTGACCAGGCCGGTGTCGTGCGGCCGCGGGCTGACCTCGGAAAAGATCACCGCGTCGCCCTTGACGAAGAACTCCACGCCGAACACGCCCCAGCCGCCCAGCGCGCCGGTGACCGCGGCGGCCTGCCGCTGCGCCTCGGCCAGCGCGGCATCGCTCATCGGCTGCGGCTGCCACGACTCGCGGTAGTCGCCCTCTTCCTGGCGGTGGCCGATCGGCGCGCAGAAGCTCACGCCGTCGACGTGACGCACGGTGAGCATGGTGATCTCGTAGTCGAAGTCGACGAAGCCCTCGACGATCACCCGGCCCTTGCCCGCGCGTCCGCCGGACTGCGCGTAATCCCACGCGCGCCGCAGCGCCTCGGCGCTGCGCACCACGCTCTGGCCCTTGCCGGACGAACTCATCACCGGCTTGATCACGAACGGGTAGCCGATCGCGGCCACGGCTTCACGGTACTGCGCCTCATCGTCGCAGAAGCGGTAGGGCGAGGTCGGCAGCCGCAGCTCCTCGGCGGCCAGCCGGCGGATGCCCTCGCGGTCCATGGTCAGCCACGCCGCGCGCGCGGTGGGGACCACCCGCTGGCCTTCCTTCTCCAGTTCGATCAGGGTCGGCGTGTGGATCGCCTCGATCTCCGGCACCACCAGGTCGGGCTTTTCCCGCTCGATCACCGCGCGCAGTGCCTTGCCGTCCAGCATGTCGACCACGTGGCTGCGGTGGGCGATCTGCATGGCCGGCGCGTTGGCGTAGCGGTCCACCGCGATCACCTCCACCGCGTAGCGCTGCAGTTCGATCGCGACCTCCTTGCCCAGCTCGCCGGCGCCCAGCAGCAGCACGCGCAAGGCGTGGTCGGAATGGGGCGTGCCGAATGGCTTCATCGGGTTCTCCGGGGTGGGCAAGCCGGCATTGTATGCGGCCGCCCGGCATTGTCCGCAGCGGCGCACTGGGCGCACTTGCACTAGATATCATTTTGATATCTAATCTTCGTACCTCAGGGAGACCGCTCATGAACGAACATCAAGGCTTTTCCGTCGCCGGCATTCCCTTCGTCGGCTTCTGCCTGATCCTGGCCGGCATCGGCGGGTGGATGGTGGTCGGTGCCATCCACGGCCAACCGGACGCACCGCCGCTCGTGCAGCTGCTGGGCGGCGCGCTGCTGCTGGCCCTCGATGCCTTCCTGCTCAAGGGCTTCTTCCAGGTCGCCCCGAACGAGGGCCAGGTGCTGCAGCTGTTCGGCAAGTACGCCGGTAGCGTGCGTACGGAGGGCCTGCGCTGGACCAATCCGTTCTGCAGCCGCCGGCGCATCTCGCTGCGCGTGCGCAACTTCGAGAGCGGCAAGCTGAAGGTGAACGACAGCGACGGCAACCCGATCGAGATCGCCGCGGTGGTGGTGTGGCAGGTGATCGACACCGCCGAGGCCGTGTTCTGCGTCGACGACTACGAGAACTTCGTGCACATCCAGAGCGAGTCGGCGCTGCGGCAGATGGCGCAGAGCTACCCGTACGACGCCCACGACGACGGCAAGCCCTCGCTGCGCAGTCATGGCGACGTGATCAACTCGCACCTGCGCGACGAGGTCCAGACCCGCCTCGGCAAGGCGGGCGTGCAGGTGGTCGAGGCGCGCATCAGCCACCTCGCCTACGCCCAGGAAATCGCCCAGGCGATGCTGCAACGGCAGCAGGCCGGCGCGATCATCGCCGCCCGCACGAGGATCGTGGAAGGCGCGGTGAGCATGGTCGAGATGGCGCTGGACCAGCTCAACCAGCGCGGCGTGGTGAACCTGGACGAGGAACGCAAGGCGGCGATGGTCAGCAACCTGCTGGTGGTGCTGTGCGGCGAGCGCGGCACCCAGCCGGTACTGAACACCGGCACGCTGTACAACTGACGCGTTGCGATGGCCGGCGAGAAAAAAGCCTATCCGCTGCGCATCAACGCCGTCGTGCTGGACGCGATGCAGCGCTGGTCGGACGACGAGTTGCGCAGCCTCAACGCGCAGATCGAGTACGTGCTGCGCGAGGCGTTGCGCAAGGCCGGCCGGCTGAAGGCCGGTCCGGACAAACCCGCGGCCGATGGCGACGCGGATGGATCCGCCGCCGGGAAGAAATGACCGATGAGCACGCCGAACGCCACGATGCCCATGCCGGCCAATCCGCCCGTTCCAGCGGCCAGGCGGCCCCATCTGAAGCTTGCCGTGCTGCTCGGCGCCGCCGGCATGCTGGCGACGCTGGCGGCGATGCCATACCTGCTCGCGCTGCTGCCGCAGAAGTTCGCCGCCTTGCCGTTGCCGCTGCCGGTCATCGCGCTGGCGCAAGCGGTGCAGGCCGGCGTGCTGTGCTGGCTGCTGGGCTGGCTCGGGCTGTCGCTCGGCGCGCCGTATGGACTGGACGCTCCATGGCTGCGCGCCTGGGTGTACCGGCGCCCGCGTGATCCGGCACGGCGTTCGCGCTGGTGGCTGGCCGCCCTGCTCGGCGTGCTGGCGGCGCTGCTGGTGGTCGGGCTGTCGGCGCTCGGCCCGCAGCCGCATGCCGGGCACGCCGGGGCCACCCTGCCCGCGTGGCGCGGCGCGCTGGCCTCGTTCTACGGCGGCATCGTGGAAGAAGTGGAATGCCGGCTGCTGCTGGTCAGCGCGCTGGTCTGGCTGCTGGCACGCTGCAACCGGCGCGTGGCGCGGCCATGGATGTTCTCGCTGGCGATCGTGCTGGCCGCGCTGCTGTTCGGCGCCGGCCACCTGCCCGCCGCGCACGCCGCCGGCCTGCTCGGCGCGCCGCTGCTGGTCGCACGCATCGTGCTGCTCAACGCCGTGGTCGGCATCGCCACCGGCGGCCTGTTCTGGAAATACGGGCTGGAGCACGCGATGCTGGCGCACTTCTGTGCCGACCTGGTGCTGCACGTGGCGCTGCCGCTGGCCGGCGGTTCCTAGCGGCCATCCACGGCAACCGCCCGCAGCTCCGGCAACTTCAGCCGGCGCACTTGCGGATGCTGCCGGCCCGTCACGAACAGCCACGACCCACGCCGTGCGATCGCCTGCACATCCGGCAAGCCGTCGTCCGCGCCGAGCCGCTCCAGTGGACGGCCGTCGGTGCCGTCGTAGACCACCAGCTCGCTGGTGGCGGGGTCGACCACCAGCAGCCAGTCGTGGGCCGCATCCTGCCAGCGCACGAGCTGCCGGACCGACGACTGCTCCGCCCTGCCGCCGGCAACCGGCCAGCACCACCACAGCAGGGCTGCCGCCAATGCCAGCAGCAACGCGGCGACAGCCATGCCGCGGAAGAAGCGGCCGGGCGACCATGCCGCGGAGAGCTGACGGCGGAGCGTGATCTGCGGGCTCATGCCGACACCATCGCAAGCGGCGATGACCGGCGGATGACAGTAGCGAGAACTACTCGTTGCGCGTGCGCAAGGCCCAGCCGAGCGCGAGCCAGCCGATCACGAGGGCCAGCCCGCCGAACGGCGTAATGACGCCGACCCAGCGCGGCGCGCCCAGCGCCAGCGCGTACAGGCTGCCGCTGAACAGCGTGACGCCGGTGGCGAAGGAGAAGATCGCTAGACGTCCACTGCGGCCGCGTCCGAGTCCGACCGCCACGGCCAGCGCCAACGCATGCCACACGTGATAGTCCACCGCCGTGTGCCACAGTTCGGCGTCGCGGGCGTCGAGCACGCCGCGCAGCGCATGCGCGCCGAACGCGCCCAGCAGCACCGCACTGGCGCCGGCGACGCCGACCAGCACGGCGAGACGGCTACGGACAGGTTGTCGCATCGCGCTGGTCTCCCCGGGCCGGCAAACCCGGCCACGCGGCCGGTGTCGTATGCTTGAACAGATGAAGATCCAGGATTCTCGCATGAAGCCCCGCCACTGGCTGCGCCCCGCCCTGCTGTTGCTGCTGCTTGCCGCCGGAGTGCTGCTGGGCGGCTGCGACCGCGGCAAACCACTGCCGTTCCGGCTGACCAACATCAGCGGGCACATGCCCGACCTCGATTTCAAACTCACCGACGACAACGGCAAGGCCGTCACCGGCGCCGACTACCGCGGCAAGGTGGCGCTGCTGTATTTCGGCTACACCCACTGCCCCGACGTCTGCCCGCTGACCCTGGCCCAGCTGCACGTGGTGATGCAGCGGCTGGGGCCGCTGGCCGACGGCGCGCGCATCCTGTTCGTCAGCGTCGACCCGGCGCGCGACACCCCGGCGATCATGCACGCCTACGTCAACGCGTTCGACAAGCGGGCCGTAGGCCTGGTCGGCGACGCGCGCAGCGTGGAAGCGCTGAGCAAGCGCTACCGTTCCGCCTTCACCCGCGAACCCGGCACGGCCGACGGCAGCTACGAAGTCAGCCACAGTTCGGCGATCTACGTCTTCGACCGCGACGGCCGCGCCCGCGTGCTGGCCACCCCGTCCGCCTCGCAGGACGACCTGGTACACGACCTGCATTTGCTGCTCGACACCGGAGCCACGCCATGAAATCCCTCACCCTGCCGCTGCTGCTGGCCGGCCTGCTGCTGGCCAGCGCCGCCCACGCCACCGACGCCGAGCACATCCGCACCAGCCACGCCTGGATCCGCGTGCTGCCGGGCGCGCTGCCGGCCGGCGCGTACGTCACGCTGGAGAACGACGGCGACCAGCCGGTCGCGCTGCGCGGCGCCAGCAGCACGGTGTACACCGAAGTGATGCTGCACCGGAGCTCGCGCGAAGGCGGCATGAGCCGCATGAGCATGGTCGACGCGCTGGAGGTGCCTGCACACGGCAAGGCCGAGCTAGCGCCGGCCGGCTACCACCTGATGCTGATGCAGGCAAAGGCGCCGGTGAAGCCCGGCGACACGGTGACGCTGACGCTGCAGTTCGGCGACGGCAGCACGCTGGCCACCGACTTCATCGCGCGGCCGGCCAACGCCATGGATGCGGGCGACAAGCACACCATGCCGGCGATGGATCACGGCGCCATGCCGCACGGCCACTGAGCCGCGGGCGAAACGCTCAGTCAGGCTGTCGCGCCACGGCCGCCCGCCGCGCGGTGAGCCGATGCAGCGGCTTGCGCGGCAAGCGGCCGTGGCGCGACAGCCGCAGCCACAGGCGCAACGCCATCAGCCCGCCGATCGTCTCCACCAGCGCCGACGGCACCCAGATGATCACGCCGCCGATCAGCTGCCCGGTCAGCACGTTGAAGGTGAACGCGCGGCCGCAGATCTCGAAGATCGGGTACAGGTCGGTCTTGGAGAAGGTGACGATCGCACCGGCCACGATCTGCGGCGTCATGGTGATCCCCGGCGACAGCACGCGCAGCCCGGCGGTCATCCGCCCCGGCGGATGCGGCCGGTGGTCGAGCACCAGCGACCAGTAGGCGAAGCCGCTGACCAGCATGCTCCAGTTCATGAAGCGGTAGATGCGCCAGTCCAGCATCGCCAGCGTCTGCATGGAAGGGATCAGCCAGACCAGGATGAAGGCAATGAACAGCAGCGTCGCCACGGTGGGGTTCAGCAGCACGCCGCCGACCAGTCGCCACGGCCACGAACGCTGCAGCGGCCGCAGCAGGCGCAGCCGCCACGCCAGCGGCAAGCCGGCGCGCAGCGCCGTGGCCGGATAGGCGGTGACGATCAGCAGCGGCGCGATGTGGTGCAGCAGCAACTGCTGGATGCGATGCATGAAGAACTCATGCTCGGCGTAGTAATCCAGGTAGGTGTGCAGCGACAGGTAGATGATCGCCATGCCGCACCAGAACGCCAGCCGGCGGCCGAAGCTCACCGACAGCCGGCGGCTGCCGCGCAGGTACAGCACGGCGGCCGTCACGAAGCACGCGAGCAGCACCCACGAGAACTCCCACGGCACGATCCATTTCAGCAAGGTAGCGGTCACTGCAACGGCACTTCGGTCGGCTCCGGCGATGGCCGGCGACCGCCCAGCATAATGCGGCGCGCCGGAGGAGTCAGCCTCGGGCTTGCGGCAGGTTGCCGCGTCGGTGCCGGCTCAGCGCCGCCGCCGGCTGTAGCGCGTGCGCCGCCAGCCGTACAGCAGGCCGAGCAGGACCACCAGCGCCGGCACCAGCACGATGTTGATGAACTTCAGGCGCAGGCCCAGCGCGTCGATCTCGGCGTTGAGCTGGTGCTGCACGTCGCGCAGCTCCTTGTTGATCGCCAGCTGGCGCTGGCGGAACTGCTCGATCTCGCGGCGCTGCTCGGCGGTGGCGGTGCTGCCGTGACTGCCCTTGGCCGGCTGCAGTTCGTCCAGCCGGCGGCGGGTGTCGGCCAGCTCCTGCTCCAGCTCGTGTTCCTTCTGCAGGAACTTCTGGTCGGCCACGTTGCGCAGCGCCTGCACCCGGGTGAACGGCCGCTGCGAGGTGGAACGGCCGCGAATCGACAGCAGCGCCGAGGAGCCGCTGAGGTTGTCCACCAGGTTGGTGACGAGATCCCCGTTGTTGGCGAACACCCGCATCATGGTCTGGCCGAGGATGGTCTGCGGCTCCACCCACAGCCGGTCGCTGAGCAGATCGGTGTCGGCGACCAGGATCACCTCGGCATCCGGCGCCGACCGGGCCCGATGGCCCGCCACGCCGGCCCGCTCGGGGAATGCGCTCTCGAAGGTGCCGCGCAGGCGCGCGGCCAGCACGTAGTGGGCGTTGTCGGGCTTGTAGTCCTGCAGCAGCGCGGTAGGATCGCTGCTCGCATCCAGCACCCGCTGGGTCGGCACGACCTCGGCCTCGGCGCTGCTCTGCAGCAGCGGCACCAGCCGCGTGCGCGCATCCGCGGCCAGGTCGAAGTAGCCGGCGGTGGACACGTTGATCCGCTGCAGGCTGGCGGTGACCACGTCGTTGCGGTTCAGCTCCTGCGCGCCCAGGTCAAGCATCGCCGGATGGTTGAGGCTGCTGCCGGCCAGCTCGATCTGCAGCGCACGAGCGCGGTCCAGCACCACCTTGTGCGGGTCGTAGCTCACCCCCCAGGCCTTGAACAGCCGCGGCAGGTCCGAAGCGTGGTCGGGGAAGGTGATGCTGTCCGGCGCGTATGGCGAGGTATCGAGTTCCGCGTCGGGATCGACGAACACGACCAGGTGGCCACCACGCAGCACGTACTGGTCGATCGCGTACTGCGCGTCGGGCGGCAGGCGCTTGGGATGGATCAGCAGCAGCACCTTGATGTCGTCGCCGATCTTCTGCAGCGTCGACGCGTCCAGCGTCTTCACGTCGAACAGCTGGCCGAGCTGCTGCAGCATCGTCCACGGCTGCTCGCCGAGCACCGGATTGCCCTGCACCGGCAGCGAGCTGATCACCCCGATCGGCGGCTTGCTGGCCTGGTTCAACTCGTACAGCAACTTGGCAATGTCGTACTCCAGGAAGGCTTCGCGGGCCGGGTCGAAGAACGCGATCGCCAGCGTCTTCTCCGGCACCCTGTCGTCGGTGCCTTCATTCTCGAAGCTGCCGGAAAGGGTGCTGCCGGCCAGACCGAAGAACACCCGCTCGCCGTTGCTGCCGCCGTTCGCCGCGGTCAGGCCGTTGCCCTCGGCGCTGGCCTCGTCGTCGGAATACGGCACCGGGTCGATGATCTGCAGGCGGATGCGGCCGTGCGAGCGCGCCACCATTTCCTGCAGCATCTCGCGCACGCGCTGCTCGTAGCTGCGCAGCTGCGGCAGGTCGCGGGTGGCGTGCTCGGAGAAGTACAGGGTCAGCCGCAGTGGCCGCCGCAGCGTGTCGACGATGTGCAGCGTGCCCGGCGTCAGCGTATACAGCTTGTCGGTGGTCAGGTCGACCCGCGAGGCATGCAGCCAGCGGCTGCTGGCCACGATCAGCGGCACGAACAGCAGCACCAGCAGCACCAGCGCGCCATACAGCGCACTGCGCCGGGTCAGCTGCAGCGGGGTGGAAAGCAGTCGATGCAGGCGCGAGCGGAACATGGCGTCAGCGCGTCCGTTTCAGGTCGAGCAGCAGCACGCCGGCGATCAGCCAGCCGAGCGTGCTGAGCAGGAAGTACGTCAGGTCGCGGATGTCCAGCACGCCGCGCGCGATCGCCTCGAAGTGCCGCAGCATCGACAGGTGCGCCACCGCGTTGATCAGCTTGCGCGGCAGCGTGCCCGAGAAGAAATCCAGCACCTGCGGCTGGCCGGCCAGGATCAGCAGTACGCACACCAGCGCAGTGAGGATGAACGCCACCACCTGGCTGCGGGTCAGCGCGGACAGGCAGGCGCCGATCGCGATGAAGCTGCCGGCCATCAACCAGCTGCCGAGGTAGCCGGCCAGGATCACCCCGTTGTCCGGCGAGCCGAGGTAGTTGACGGTGATCCAGATCGGGAACGTCAGCGCCAGCACCAGCCCGATGAACAGCCACGCGGCAAGGAACTTGCCCAGCATCGCCTGCCACAGCGTCAGCGGCAGGGTCAGCAGCAGTTCCAGCGTGCCGCCCTTGGCCTCCTCGGCCCACATGCGCATGGTGATCGCCGGCACCAGGATCAGGTACAGCCACGGGTGCATGATGAAGAACGGCTGCAGGTCGGCCTGGCCGCGCTCGTAGAAGTCCCCGGCATAGAAGGTGAGGATGCCGGCCAGCACCAGGAAGATCACCAGGAACACGTATGCCACCGGCGTCACGAAATAGCTGCGCAGCTCGCGTCGCAGCACCGCGTTGAGCGGACTCATGCGCGGCCCCCGGCAAGGTTGCCGTCACCGCCAGTGGTGATCTGGCGGAACACTTCGTCCAGCCGGCCGCGCTCGAGCTGGATCTCCGATACTTCCAGCCCCTGCTCGCGCAAAAGCGTCTCGACCGGCTCCAGGATCCGCGCGCCCGGCTTCGGGAACACCGTGATGCGGCCATCCAGCGGGTCGACCTCGATCGCCGCCACCTGCGGCAGGCGGCCCAGCATCTCCTGCGACATGCCGCTGCCCGGCGCGCTGAACGACACCGCGCCGTGGTAGCGCGAACGCGCCTCCAGTTCGGCCGGGGTGGCATCGGCCAGCAGCTTGCCGCGGGCGATGATCACCACCCGGTTGCACAGCGCATGCACCTCCTCCAGCAGGTGGGTGGAGACCAGGATGGTGCGGTCGCGCGCCATCATGTCGATCAGCTGGCGCACCGCGTGCTTCTGGTTCGGGTCGAGGCCGTCGGTGGGTTCGTCCAGCATCAGCACCGGCGGATCGTGCAGGATCGCCTGGGCCAGCCCGACGCGCCGGCGCAGGCCCTTCGACAGCGTGTCGATGCACAGCCCCAGCACTTCCTCCAGCTGCAGCTGCTGCACCACCGCGTCGAATTGCCGGTACGCGGCCTCGGCCTTCAACCCGCGCATGCGCGCGATGAACTGCAGGAACTCGCGCACGGTCATCTCGCCGTAGCTGGGCGCACCCTCCGGCAGGTAGCCGAGCGCGCGCTTGGCCTGCAACGGCTCGCGGACGACGTCATGGCCGCACACCCGCGCGGTGCCCGAGGTGGGCACCAGGAACCCGGCGATCATGCGCATCGCGGTGGACTTGCCCGCGCCGTTGGGGCCAAGCAGGCCGAGCACCTGGCCCGGCTCGACACGGATGCTCAGCGCGTCCACTGCGGTCAGGTTGCCATAGCGTCGGGTGAGCTGGTCGGTCTCGATCATGTCCGGGGTGGGTTGTGGCGGTGTACTGCACCTGGCACGGGCGAATCCGCCGACCGTCGCTGCGGATCGCCCCGCAATGTACCGCAAGACGCCGGCCGGCGGCCCGAAAAGAAAAGGCCCTTCCGGACGGAAGGGCCTTTCAATGCACTGCAGCGATGCCGGTTTACTGGCCGGCGCTGGCCGCTGCGGCCGGTGCGGCGGCGCTGGCAGCCGGAGCCGGCGCGGAGCCCGGCGCGGCCGGGGCCGCTTCGTCGAGCGTCGGCGGCTGCAGGCCGGCTTCCTGCTCCGGGGTCTGCTCCGGCGCGTTGCTGAGCGGCAGGAACACGTTGTACTTAGCGTAGGTGGTGATGTTGCCGCCGGCGTCCTTTACCTCGGGCGTGGCGATCACGTCGTAGGAGCGGTTGACCACGTCGTCGTACTTGTAGCCGTGGGTCTGCGCATAGGCCTTGAGCATGTCGCGGGTCTGCGGCACGCCGGCGAAGGTGCCGTTCCACACGCCCTTCAGCGCCGCGCCGCCGAAGGCCAGCGTGGCACGCACGTTGCCGTCCACCACCAGGCGGCCGTAACGGTCGCGGCTGCCGGCAGCGACGTTGGCGTCCGCGGCGGCAGCGGCGCTGCTGGCCTCGGCCGGCGCACCGGCGGCATCCAGCGACGGCGGGGTCGCCGCGGTCAGCTGCTCGCTCTGGCCGTTGATGGTCAGCGTGCTGGAGTCGATCGGGAACGCCACGTCGAAGCTGTAGGTCTGGTCGCCGTAGTTGGTGGTGATCAGGATGCGCGAGCCGGTGATGTTGACGCCGAGCTTCTTGGCGGCCGCCTGTATCTCGGTGTTGGCCTTGGCGATGGCGTCTTCCACGGCCTCCATGCCGTCCTTGCGCTGGATCGAGGTGGACACCAGCAGCACCGGGGTCGGCTGGGTCTGTTCGATGTACGGGATCAGCTGGCTGTAGTCGATGTTCGGCACACCGGCCAGCACGTTCTGCAGGTTGTTCAGGCTGAACTGGATGAACGAGTCGGGATCGCCGTGGATGTACAGGTTGGCGAAGCGGTTGACCAGGTTCCAGCCGTAGGCGACGTCATACGACCAGGTGACCTGGGTCAGCTGCCCACGGCTGCCCTGGCGCTCCAGGTCCAGCGTGAAATGCTTGTCCATGCCGCGCCAGCTGTTGTCCAGGTTCCAGACGATGCTGGCGGTCTTGGTGTTGCTGTCGATCTTGTCGAAATCCGGGGTGGCGCTGGCGATGGTCAGACCGCCGTTGCCGACCTTCGGGTCGGTGCTGGTCCAGCTGACCTCGGCACCCGGGCCATACGCCTTGCCGGAGAAGTTGAACTGGATGTTCGGGTCGAACGAGCGCAGCACCGAGTAGTCGGGCAGCCGGCGGTAGTTGTCGAGCACGTCGTAGACCTGCCGCATGTCCTTGCCGATGACCAGCTGGCGTTCCACGTGGCCACTGCCGGGCATGACCACGGCGGCCAGGACACCGATGACCGCCACGATGACCAGGGCAACAAGAAATTCAAAGACACGCATCATTCCAGAGTTCTCCGAAGCGTCTTTACGCCATACCTAGATAGTGTTGCCCCAGCCGTCCGCGCGGGCCCGCCCGGGGGTTCATTCCGAAGGCCATGGCAGGGGGGTCGGCAAACGCCGAAGCAACGGATGTTACTTGCTCGCGGGCCGGAACGCTATCGCCGGCATCGCCCCTCTGCAAGGCCGAAAACGGGCTGTGGCGCGGCCCGTGGCGCTTCAGACGATGCCCATTTCCAGCGCCTTGAGCACGGCACGGGTGCGGTCGCGTACGCCGAGCTTGGACAGGATGTTGGACACGTGATTCTTCACCGTGCCCTCGGCCACCTTCAGCGAGTTGGCGATCTCCTTGTTGCTGTAGCCGCCGGACAGCAGGCGCAGGATCTCGGTCTCGCGCTCGGTCAGCGGGTCGGGCTGCTCCAGGCTGGTGAAGCTGTTCTGCATCCGCGCCACCCCGGCCATCAGGCGCTGGGTGACCATCGGCGCCACCAGCGAGCCGCCGCCGGCCACGGTGCGCACGGCCTCCACCAGTTGCTCCAGCGACACATCCTTCAGCAGGTAGCCGCGCGCGCCGGCCTTGAGGCCCTGCAGCACCAGCTGGTCGTCGTCGAAAGTGGTCAGGATGATGGTCGGCGGCAGCTCGTTGCGGGCCGACAGCGCCTGCAGCACTTCCAGCCCGCTCATGTTCGGCATGCGCAGATCCAGCAGCACCACGTCCGGCTTGACCCGGGGAATGTCCTGCACCGCCTGGGCACCATCGGCGCACTCGGCCACCACGCGGATGTCCTCGGCCAGGTCCAGCAGCGAGCGGACGCCCTGGCGCACCAGATTCTGGTCGTCGACGAGACAAACGGAAATCATCGCGGATCCTCGGGCAAACATGATCTGGAATGAAGTGATGCTGACAGCCGGCGGGTCCGGCCGCTGCCGACCCCGGCGCATTTTGGCACGCCGCGCGGGCTGCCAAGGTTACGACACATTCAGCGCCGGCGGCTCGAACCGCGTCGGTGCGTGCGCCAGCGCGGCGTGTTCGCCCAGCGGCAGCCGCACGGTCAGTGCGAAGCCCTGGCTCAGGCCGGTGTCCAGCGTCACGCTGCCGCCGAATTCGGCCAGTCGCTCGCGCATGCCGGACAGGCCGTTGCCCGGCTCGACGTTCTCGGCGCCGCGGCCGTCGTCGCGCGCGTGCAGGCCGAGCAGGCTTTCACCCGCATAGGCGAAGTTCAACCACAGATTGCGCGCGCCGGCGTGCTTGGCGGTGTTGGTGATGATCTCCTGCGCGCAGCGCAGCAGCACCTGGGCCCGACGCGGGTCCTCCACGCTGAAGCGCGGCGGCATGATCACGTGCACGCTCAGGCCGGGCACGCCCTCGGTGAGGCTGCGCAGCGCCTGGGTCAGATCGATCGCATCATCCTGGCGCAGCTCGCTGACCACCTCGCGTACGTCGGCCAGCAGCAGCTTGGCCGTGCTTTGCGCCTTGCGCACGTGCGCGCCAGCCGCCTCGTTGGTGAGGTGGCTGGCCACTTCCAGATTCAGGCTCAGCGCGGTCAGGTGGTGGCCGATCAGGTCGTGCAGGTCGCGCGCGATGCGCATGCGTTCGGCGATCCGGCTGGATTCGGCCAGCAGGGCGCGGGTGGCACGCAGTTCGGAGTTCAGCCGGCGCTGCGCCTCGCGCTGCTCGGCCTGCTGGCTGGCTACCGTCGAAGTCACGAACACCAGCACCGAGATGCCCAGGTAGATGCTGGCCTGGATGAAGCCCACCGCGATGCTGTGGTCGTACTCGGGCCAGCCCGCGAAAACCGCCACCAGGCTCAGGTGCTGCAACACCAGCCAGAACGCCGCGAGCCAGAACGGCAGCAGCCACGGCAACACCAGCGAGGCGACCACCATCAGCATCGCCGACAGGCCGCTGTGGCTGTACCAGCCAACCGCCACCGCCGCCGCCGTCATCAGGGCCAGTCCGAGCAGCTTCAGCACCGGGTAGCGACGCGAGCCGAGATTGCTGGTCAGCAGCCAGTACATCAGGCCGAACACCAGGTAGCACAGCGTCCACAGCAGCAGCGAGAAATTCGGGCGGTGCAGCTGGTCGAGCCGTTCGGCAGCCCAGTTCGTGACCAGTGGCGTGCCGGCCGACAGGTAGGTGAAGAAGCCCGCGTAGCGGAGCAGGCGGATATGGTTGAACAGGGGCCAGCGCATGCCCGCATCATTGGCCGTGACGGGCTTTCACGCAATGCGCGGGAAGTCACGGGTGGCCGCGCCGCAGGCCCGGTCGACACCGCTTTACGAAGCTTTTACATGTGCCCCTGCGAGATGTAAGGGCCACGGCCGCATGGCATAATGGGCCATTGCGCGAGGCTGCGGCCCGACCTCGTCCCCGATTCCATCATTGCGGAGCAACGAATGGCCCTTGCCATCCGCGACGTGCGCGAGCACGACCTGGATGCCGTACTGGCGCTCAACAACGCCGCCGGTCGCTCCATCCTCGCCCTCGATGCAGCCCAGCTGCGCTATTTTTACCAGCATGCCGAGTATTTCCGCGTGGCCGAGATCGACGGCCACCTGGCCGGCTTCCTGATCGCGCTGCGCGAGGGCGGCGACTACGCCAGCCCGAACTACCGCTGGTTCGCCGAACGCTATCCGCAGTTCGTCTACATCGACCGCATCGTGATCGCGAACGCCTACCGCCGCCACGGCCTGGGCCGCATCTTCTACTGCGACGTGCACAGCTACGCCGAAGTGCGCGTGCCGCTGCTCACCTGCGAGGTATTCCTGGAGCCGCGCGACGACGTGGTGGTGCTGTTCCACGGCACCTATGGCTTCCAGGAAGTCGGCCAGCAGCGCATGGGCGAAGCCGGCCCGCAAGTCAGCCTGCTGGCCCGCGACCTGCCCAGCTACGCCTACGTCCGCGACACCTGGCTCGAACACGGCGGCCTGCCCGATGTGCCGTGGCTGGCCGAGCGCGAACGCCCTGCCCTGCACGATGCCGCCCCGCGCCGCCTCGCCGGAGAGCGGCGCCCGTGAATGCACGAGTCGATGCCAACGATGCCTGCGACCTGCGCTTCGGTCAGGTCGGCCTTGCCTGCGTGCGCGTGCGCCGGGTCGACGCCGCCGCACTGTGCGACGAACTCGAACGCCGCGTGCACGCCGCGCCGCAAATGTTCGCCCGCGCCGCGGTGGTGCTGGACCTGAGCCACCTGCCCACCCTGCCCGACGACGGCGCCGTCGATGCGCTGCTCGAAGCGGTGCGCAGCGCCGGCATGCTGCCGGTAGGCCTGGCCTACGGCACCATCGAGACCGAGGCGCTGGCCAAGCGCATGGGCCTGCCGCTGATTGCCAAGTTCCGCGCGGCGTACGAGCCGGCTGCAGCCGCCCCGGTGGCGGCGGCCCAGCCGGCGCACACCGCACCGGCGCCGCTGCCCGAACCGATCCTGTCCGCCCCTGTCGCCGGCAACCGGCAACCCACCGAGCACCACATTGGCGCGGTGCGCTCCGGCCAGCAGGTCTACGCGCGCGACTGCGACCTCATCGTCACCGGCACCGTCGCCAACGGCGCGGAGGTGATCGCCGACGGCAACATCCACATCTACGGCGGCCTGCGCGGCCGCGCCATGGCCGGCGCGCAGGGCGACGAGAAGGCGCGCATCTTCGTCTCCGGCTTCCGCGCCGAGCTGGTGGCGATTGCCGGGCAATACCGCGTGTTCGAGCAGATTCCGGCCGAACTCGAGGGTCAATCCGTGCAATGCTGGCTGGAAGGCGAAAAGCTGCTGATCGCCAAGCTGTGATCGTTCACCACACGTCCTGTACAACAAGAACAACCACGCGGAGATGGGCCCTTGACTGCTGAGATTATCGTTGTCACCTCCGGCAAAGGCGGCGTCGGCAAGACGACGACCAGCGCCTCCCTCGCCACCGGCCTGGCCATGGCCGGCAAGAAAACCGCGGTGATCGACTTCGACGTCGGCCTGCGCAACCTCGATCTGATCATGGGCTGCGAGCGGCGCGTGGTGTACGACTTCGTCAACGTCGTGCACGGCGAAGCGACGCTGAAGCAGTCGCTGATCAAGGACAAGCGCTACGACAACCTGTACGTGCTGGCCGCCAGCCAGACCCGCGACAAGGACGCGCTGACCCAGGAAGGCGTCGAGAAGGTGCTCGAGGGCCTGTCCGAGGAAGGCTTCGACTACGTCGTGTGCGACTCCCCCGCCGGCATCGAGAAGGGCGCCCACCTGGCGATGTACTTCGCCGACCACGCGGTGGTGGTGGTCAACCCGGAAGTGTCTTCGGTGCGCGATTCCGACCGCATCCTGGGCCTGCTCGCCAGCAAGACCCGGCGTGCGGAGAAGGGTGAAAGCCCGGTCACCCAGCACCTGCTGCTGACCCGCTACAACCCGGCACGCGTGGCGATCGGCGAGATGCTCAGCGTGAAGGACGTCGAGGAAATCCTCGGCATCGAGGTGGTCGGCGTGATCCCCGAGTCGGAGAACGTGCTGACCGCCTCCAACAACGGCATCCCGGTGATCGTCGACGCCGCCTCGCAGGCCGGCCAGGCCTACAGCGACACGGTAGCCCGCATCCTCGGCGAAGAGCGCCCGCTGCGCTTCGTCGACGTGCCGAAGAAGGGCTTTCTCCAGCGCGTGTTCGGAGGTTGATCACGATGGGTATCCTCGATTTCCTGAAGCGCAAGCCCGAAGCCACCGCCAGCGTGGCGCGCGAGCGCCTGCGCATCATCGTTGCGCAGGAGCGCTCCACCCGCGGCGCGCCGGACTACCTGCCGATGATGCGCAACGAGCTGCTCGAAGTGATCAAGAAATACGTCCACGTCGACCTCGATGCGATCAACATCAACTTCGAGCGCGACAGCGGCCACGAGATCCTCGAGCTCTCGGTCACTCTGCCGGAAGGCAAGCCGGCCGCGAAAAGCGAAACCAAGGGCGAAGCCAAGACCGGCTGAGCCGGCGCCGCCCCGCTCCCCGGCCAGGCGGCGTCGTCGCCCGGCCCTTCCTTGTCTTCCCTATCCGCCGCGGCCGCCGCGCACGCCCATGCACTCCGACACTCCCCCTGCCTGCGGCGACGACCCGGCCAGCAGCGTGCTGCGCCTGGGCCAGATCGACCTCGATGCGCCCGCGGCCCTGCTCGGCCGCTTCGGACTGCGGCTGCAGCGCGTGGCGCCGGGCGCACCGATCCCCGGCAGCTACTGGGGCGACGACGAGGCCGGCATCATCGGCAGCACCGTCTACGCCCGCGACGACACCCCGGTGCACTCGCTGCTGCACGAAGCCTGCCACCTGATCGTGCTGCCGGCGGTCAGACGTCCGGACGTCCATACCGACGCCACCGATTCGGTCGAGGAGGAGGACGCCACCTGCTGCCTGCAGATCGTGCTGGCCGACGAACTGCCCGGCGTGGGTCGCGAGCGCCTGATGGCCGACATGGACGCCTGGGGCTATACGTTCCGGCTCGGCTCGGCGCGCGCATGGTTCGAGCGCGACGCCGACAACGCCCGCGAGTTCCTTGCGGCACGCGGCCTGCCGCACGCCTGACGCGCGAGTCCCCGACCCCGGCTACCTGGCGTGCCAGTCGCCGTCGCTGCCCTTCTCGTATTTCTTCTTGACCGCGGCCCAGGCCACCTTGTGCGCGGCCTCCTCGCGCGACTCGCTGCCGCGGCGCGCACCCTTGTCGGCGTAGTCGCGCCAGGCGCTGTTGAACGCCTCCTTGTAGATTTCCTGCGCGTGTTTCGGCACGTGCTCGCGCACGCTGTCGGGCAGTTCGCTGATGGATGCGTAAGGCATGGCGCGGATCCCGCAATGGACGAAGGATGCCGGCCAGCGTTGGCCAGGCGCGATCAAGCCGCCGTCAACCGCGCGTGCCTGCCGCGACAACGCGGCGGTACCGTTCAGCGACGCGATACGTGCGGCTCGCCCGGCACATACCAGCGCCAGGGTTCGTCGGCCGCGCGGGTGATGCCCACGCGCGTGGTGGCCACCGGCGCGGCGGGCGGCGGCGTGCCGTCGTCGACGATGCGGAAACCGCCGGCGCCGTCGACCAGGTCGAGGCCGTCCTGCACGCGGCCGATGCCCATCGCCTGGCACAGCCGCGCCGGTCCGCGGCACAGGTCGCGGTCGCTGCGGCAACCCGGGCGCGCCGCGCGCATCGCGGCCAGCCCGTCCAACGGCGCCAGTGCGCGCAGCAATACCGCGACGCCTTCGCCCTCCTCGCCGCAGACCGGGTTGCAGCACCAGTGCATGCCATAGCTGAAGTACACGTAGAGCAGCCCCGGCGCGCCGAACATGGTCGCATTGCGCGCCGTGCGGCCGCGCCAGGAATGCGCGGCCGGATCCGCCGCTCCGCAGTAGGCCTCGGTTTCCACGATGCGGCCGCTGCGGCCGTCCGCACGCAGCAACACCTTGTTCAGCAGGTCGGGGGCGACCGCGCGCGGATCGCGCCGGTAGAACGCGCGATCCAGCGTCACGGGCCGCTCAGGCATGCCCGCACGGCCCGACGACACGGAAGCCGCTGCCGGCCTGCGGCGCAGCAGCGCCATGCTCAGCCCGCCGACTTCTTCGGCTGGTAACTGCCCACGTCCGCGCGAAAACCGATCGCCAGGCGGTTCCAGCCGTTGATGGCGATGATGGCCAGGGTGAGGTCGACCATCGACTTGTCGTCGAACTGCGCATGCACCTCCTGGTACAGCGCATCGGGCAATTCGTTCGTCGACACCAGGGTGACCGCCTCGGCCCATGCCAACGCGGCACGCTCGCGTGCCGAGTAGAACGGCGCCTCGCGCCACGCTGCCAGCACGTGCAGGCGCTGTTCGGTTTCGCCGGCGGCGCGCGCGTCCTTGCTGTGCATGTCCAGGCAGTACGCACAGCCGTTGATCTGCGACACCCGCATCTTCACCAGCTCGATCAGCGAATGCTCCAGACCGGAGCCGTGCACATACGTCTCCAGGCCCAGCATGGCCCTCAGGCCCGCCGGTGCCGCCTTGCCGTACTCGATACGCTTGCTCATTGCAGACTCCTCGATGAAAAAAAACGTGCGCCGCTCAGTCGTGCTCGAACAGCCGCTGCGCGTCCGCGTAGGTGAAGCCGGCCGCCAAACCGTCGAAGCGGCCGCTCTCCCGCAGCGCCGTGGCCGCAGCGTCGACCGCCGCCAGCGCCAGCGTGGCGAAACGCGTGGCCGTGCTGACGCGGGCCACGCCCAGCCGTTCCAGTTCGGCCAGCTCGGGCATGCCCGGGCCGGCCGCCACGTTGACCGGCGCGTCGACCGCGCGGACCAGCGCGGCCAGCGTGGCGCGATCGCCCAGCCCGATCGGATAGATGCCGTCGGCACCCGCCGCCAGATAGGCCTGCGCGCGGCGCACGGCGTCTGCCAGCGGTGCGGCCGGATCGGTGACGTGCTGCATCCAGTGATCCACCCGTGCGTTGATCACCAGCGGCACGCCGGCCGCTTCGGCCGCGCCGCGTGCGGCGCGGATGCGTGCCGCGGCCTCCTCCGCCGGGCGCAGCGGGCCGTGGCCGGGGCGGCCGTCTTCCAGGTTGATGCCGACCGCGCCGGCATCGATCACCGCGCGCACGGTGGCGGCCACCGCCTCCGGCGTTTCGCCGTAGCCGGTCTCGATGTCCGCCGTCACCGGCAGCTCGACCACCCGCACGATCCGCGCGATCGCCGCCAGCACCTCGGCCAGCGGCGCGTGTTCGCCGTCGGCGTAGCCGAGCGACCAGGCCACCCCGGCACTGGTGGTGGCGACCGCCGCGAAGCCGCGCTGCGCGAACAGCCGCGCGCTGCCCGCATCCCACGCGTTCGGCAGCAGCAGGATCGCGCGGCGATCGTGCATCCGGCGGAATGCCTGTGCCTTGCCGATCTGGCTCTGCCTGTCCATGCGCGTGCTGTCACCCGTGGCCGCTGTCGAAACGCAAAGCGTACGCCTGCGCGCCTCGCCTGGCACTGGCCCGGCGCATCGACGCGCCCTAGAGTGGCTTCCGGCAAGCCCGGACGCATCACGCTGGAGGCACCATGGCCGCACGCCGGCTGGCACTGCTGTTCGACGGCACCTGGAACAAGCCCGAGTCGAACACCAACGTGGAACGCCTGCGCCGGTTGATCGCGCCTGCCGACGCCGCCGGCAACCCGCAGCTGGTCAACTACATCCCGGGCGTGGGCGTGAAGCGCGGCATCGCCCACCTGCTCGGCGGCGCGTTCGGCTACGGCCTGTCCGACCACGTGCTCGACGGCTATCGCTGGCTGTGCGAGAGCTGGCAGCCCGGCGACCTGCTCTACCTGTTCGGCTTCAGCCGCGGCGCCTATACCGCGCGCAGCCTCGGCGGGCTGATCCGCAAGTGCGGCCTGCTCCGCTGCAGCGCCCACGGCAGCGTGGCCAAGGCCGACGCCCGCGCCGCCTATGCGTTCTATCGCGATACCGCCAGCAAGCCCGACGACCCGGCCGCGGTGGCATTTCGCACCAGCCATTCGATCGTGATCGACATCCGCTTCATCGGCGTGTGGGACACCGTCGGCTCGCTCGGCATCCCCGGCACCGCCTCGTGGTTTCCCTACGCGCGCAAGCGCTACCAGTTCCACGACACCGAACTCAGCAAGATCGTGAAGTACGCCTACCAGGCGCTGGCGCTGGACGAGCACCGCGCCGACTTCGCGCCCACGGTGTGGACGCGCAACCCGTACACGGTGAAGCCCGGCGAGACGCTGACCTCGAAGAAGGCCGAGCAGATCGAGATCGAGCAGCGCTGGTTCATCGGCGCGCACGCCGACGTCGGCGGCGGCAACAAGCGCGACGGTGCCGGCCGCCGACCCGACCCGCTGCCCGACCTGCCGCTGGCATGGCTGCAGCGCAAGGCGATCGACGCCGGCCTGGCTTGCAGCGAACGGCTGCTGCCCGCGGCCGACGCCGACCTCGGCATGCCGCGCAATTCGTACAAGGAGTTCATGGACGGCCTCTACAAGGAGTTCAAGCCGCCGTTCGATCGTCTGCTTGGCTCCGGCGTCAACGAAAAGGTGGACGACTCGGTATGGCAGCGCTGGCTCGCCGACGCCAGCTACCGTCCGCCATCGCTGGTGCGTGCGCTGGCCGAGGCCAGCGTGCTGTTGTCGGTGGATTCGGTGGTAGGCGCCGTGGCACCCGCGCCGGCTCCGCCGGCCTGACCCGGCCGTCACGTCAACGCGGCTCGGCGATCTCCGCCTGCATCGCCGCCGTGCCGGCATCGGCCAGCGGCAGTTCCAGCGGCCGGCGCGTGATGCGGTGATGCCACCACCACCCCAGCACGCCGGCCAGGGTCAGCACCGAGGCGCCCAGCGCCAATTGCAGCATGCTCGACGACAGCAGCGGCGACATCACCCCGGCCACGAAACTGCACAGCAGCAGGCTGGCGAACGCCTGCACCGAGGAAATCCCGCCGCGATGGCGCGGGAAGCGATCCAGCAGCAGCAGCGTGAGCGTGGGGAACGCCAGCTGCACGCCGATGCCGTGCAGGACCAGCGGCAGCATCGACCACGGCAGCCGCGGCGCAGGCAGCAGCAATGCAAGCAGCAAGTGCGCCGCGCACGCCAGCAGCATCACCGCATAACCCAGGCTCACCGTGGACTTCGCGCTGTGCCGCCCGGCCATCCGCCCGGACAGCCAGGCGCCGCCGATCAAGCCGCTGACCACCGGCAGGAACAGCCACGGAAAACCCTGCGCCGACAATTGCAGCAGCTCGCGCACGATGCGCGGCGCCGAGGCGATATACAGGAACAGCCCGGCGAAGTTCACCGAGCTGGAAACCAGCAGCGGCCAGAACACGCGGTCGCGGCCGAACGCGGCGTAGCCGGCCAGCAGCGGCCGCGGCGCGAATGGCGTGCGGCGCTCCGGCGGATGGGTCTCGTCCAGGAACCGCTGCAGGGCCAGCGCCAGCAGCACGGTGAACCCGGCCAGCAGCCAGAAGATGCCGTGCCAGCCGCCCAGCGGCAGCAGCAGCGCGCCAACCATCGGCGCGATCACCGGCGCCACCCCGAAGATCATCATCACCTGTGACATCAGCCGTTGCGCGGCCGGCCCTTCCAGGCTGTCGCGGACAACCGCCCGGCCCACCACCAGCCCGGCGCCGGCGCACATGCCCTGCAGGCCGCGACAGGTCAGCAGCATCGCGAACGAGGTGGACGTCGCCGCGCCCACCGAGGCCAGCGCATACACCAGCAAGCCGGCGACGACCACCGGCTTGCGCCCGATCGCATCGGAGATCGCGCCGTGGAACAGGCTCATCACCGCATAGGTGACCAGGTACACGCTGACCAGTTGCTGCAGCGCCGCGGCGTCCGCGCCGAAGCGCGCGCCAATCAGCGGAAACGCCGGGAACACCGCATCGATCGAGAACGGCCCGATCATCGACAACGCGGCCAGCAGCCACGGCAGGCTGCGGCGCACGGGGCGGTGGGCTGGATTCATGGCGGCGCGGGCATCGACGGGCCGCGCAGTATAGAGCCGCCGCGCCTGGCTGCGCTTGACGATCGACCGGCCCGATCCATTAGGATGGCCGCGCGGAGATGGCATGCCTCCGGTTCCGATCGCCTCGGGCGCACCGGGACAAACCGCTTCCCGCGATCCCGCGTCGAAGCTGATGATGCCTGCACCCCCGGTTTCCGGCGGCGCAGGCGTGCCTGCTGCCGCGGCAACCGGACGTCTTGATTGTCAGGAGGCACGCACGTGGGCTGGAACGGATTTGTGGCAATCGGCATCGGCGGCGCCCTGGGCTGCTGGCTGCGCTGGGGACTGGGCGTGCTGCTCAACCCCGTCTTCCCCACCCTGCCGCTGGGCACACTGGCGGCGAACCTGGCCGGCGGCCTGCTGATGGGCTGCGTGATGGGCCTGTTCGATCACTTCCAGACGCTGTCGCCGGCGCTGCGACTGTTCGTGTTCACCGGCTTCCTCGGCGGGCTGACCACGTTCTCCACCTTCTCGGCCGAGTCCGCCACGCTGCTGCTGCGCCAGCAATACCTGTGGTTCAGCGGCCACGTGGCGGTGCACGTGGCCGGCTCGCTGGCGATGACCGTGCTCGGCATCGCCCTCACCCGCGGCCTGTTGCGCCATTGACCGGGAGCAGCGCATGAACTAGGCAATCCTGCAGCACGGCGTGCACCTGACCTTCTACTGCCACTCGCGCACCAAGCACGACGGCATGCTGCTGTCCGAGTGGCTGCTGGAACAGGCCAAGGCGCGCGGCCTGGGCGGTGGCTCGGTGTTCCGCGCGATCGCCGGCTTCGGCCGCCACGGCGTGCTGCACGAGGAACAGTTCTTCGAACTGGCCGACGACCTGCCGGTGAAGATCGAATTCCTGCTGCGCGAAGAGCAGGCCGAGCTGCTGCTGCAACTGGTGCGTGGCGCCGGCGTCGACGCGACATATGCAAGTATGCCGGCAAGCTTTGCCGTGCTCGGCGGCGACTGACCGCCACGATTCCAGCCACCGCGAGGCGACGCATGAGCCAGGACGACCTGAAGAACCGCGCCAGCGAACTGCTCGAACAGGCCGGCATCCGCATCGACGGCGATGCCCCGACCGACCTGCGCGTGCACGACGAGCGCCTGTACGCGCGCGTGTTCGCGCACGGTTCGCTCGGCCTGGGCGAGGCCTACATGGACGGCTGGTGGGACGCCGACGACCTGCCCGCGCTGTGCACCCGCCTGCTCGCCGCCGGGCTGGACCAGGAACTGCGCACGCTCGACACCCTGCTCGCCCATCTCAAGGCGCGCTTCGTCAACCTGCAGCGCGGCGAGCGCGCGTTCGAGGTCGGCAAGGTCCACTACGACCTCGGCAACGACCTGTTCCACGCCATGCTCGGCAAGCGCCTGGTGTACTCCTGCGGCTACTGGGCCAAGGCCGACAACCTCGACGACGCGCAGGCGGCCAAACTCGACCTGGTCTGCCGCAAGCTGCAGCTCAAGACCGGCCAGCGCGTGCTCGACATCGGCTGCGGCTGGGGCGAGGCGCTGAAGTACGCGGCCGAGCGCTACGGCGTCGAAGGCGTCGGCATCACCGTGTCGCAGCAGCAGGCCGACTACGCGCGCGAGCTGTGCGCCGGGCTGCCGATCGAGATCCGCCTGCAGGACTACCGCGAGGTCGACGAACGCTTCGACGCGGTCTACTCGATCGGCATGTTCGAGCACGTCGGCGGCAAGAACTACCGCGCCTACTTCGAAACCGTGCGCCGCTGCCTGAAGGACGACGGCCTCTCGCTGCTGCATTGCATCGGCAGCAACGGCGCGCCGGCGCAGACCGATCCGTGGATCGAGAAATACATCTTCCCGAACTCGGTGATCCCCGCCGCCAGCCAGGTCACGGCCGCGCTGGAAGACCTGTTCGTGGTCGAGGACTGGCACAACTTCGGCGCCGACTACGACCGCACCCTCACCGCCTGGCGCGCCAACATCGAAGCCGCCTGGCCCAGCCTGCCGGCCAGCTACGACGAACGCTTCCGGCGCATGTGGCGCTACTACCTCGCCGCCTCCGCCGCCGTATTCCGCTGCCGCCGCGACCAGCTGTGGCAACTGGTACTGAGCCCGCGCGGCGTGCCCGGCGGCTACCGCGTGCCGCGCTGAAGCCACGCTCTGCCCGGTGGTTGCCGGCAACGCGGGCACACCACATAGTTGAGCCTGACCTTGCACCCGGGGAACTACCGATGAAGCGTCGCATCGCCAACTTGCTGGCCGGCCTGGCCCTGATCGCCACCGCCGCCACGGCCAGCGGCACCACGCCCGCCGCCGGCACGCCCGGTTCCGGCTACTTCGACAACAGCGGCCGCGACGACGTGCTTGCCGGCGGCATCAAGATGATCCCGGTCGCCACGCCCAAGGGCACCTTCCACGTCTGGACCAAGCGCGTGGGCAACAACCCGAAGCTGAAGGTGCTGCTGCTGCACGGCGGCCCCGGCGCCACCCACGAATACTTCGAGGCGTTCGACAGCTTCTTCCCCGGCGCCGGCATCGAGTACTACTACTACGACCAGCTCGGCTCGGCCTACAGCGACCAGCCGAACGACGATTCGCTGTGGGCCATCGACCGCTACGTGGACGAAGTGGAGCAGGTGCGCCGGGCGCTGCACCTGGACAAGGACAACTTCTGCCTGCTCGGCCACTCGTGGGGCGGCGTGCTCGCCATCGAATACGCGCTGAAATACCAGCAGCACCTTAAGTGCCTGGTGATCTCCAACATGGTCGACTCGATCCCCGCCTACAACGACTATGCGCGCAAGGTGCTGATGCCGGCGATGGACCAGAAGCAGCTCGCCGAGGTGAAGAAGCTCGAAGCCGAACACCGCACCGACGACCCGCGCTACCTGCAGATCCTCACCCCGCTGCACTACGAGCAGCACGTGCTGCGCATGCCTGCGGCGCAGTGGCCCGACCCGCTGAAACGCACTTTCGCCCACCTCAACGGGCGCATCTACACCCTGCTGCAAGGCCCCAGCGAACTCGGCGCCAGCGGCCGCCTGGAACACTGGGACCGCAGCGCCGACCTGCGCCGCATCACCGTGCCCACCCTGGTGATCGGCGCGCAATACGACACCATGGACCCGAAATACATGGCCGGCATGGCGAAGAAACTGCCGCACGGGCAGTTCCTGCTGTGCCCGAAGGGGAGCCACATGGCGATGTATGACGATCAGCAGACCTACTTCGACGGGCTGATCGGGTTTCTGCGGAAAGTGGAAGCCGAATGAAACCCGCATAGCGTCAGGACCATGAAAGCAATCCTGCTCGCCACTGCGGCAGCCATCGCTGTCCAACCATTGGTATTCTTCTTGCTGGTCCTTTCGCCGGCGATGTTCGCGGGTACCCGCATACCACCCAACGACCTGTTCGGCATGCCACTGCTTGCGGCGCTGTTCGCAGTGCCGTTCGTCGTCGTACTCGGCATTCCGGCGCATCGCGTACTCCGGCGCTGCAATTGTTTGACGTGGTGGTCGCTCGGCTCCCTCGGCATTCTCATGGCGACACTTCCGGCGGCGATTTCGGGCTTCCCCGAGTACCCCGGCTTTTCTCTCAGCGGCAACTGGTATGGTTCACCAGTTGTGTTCGTCGTCAACGGCGAGAAGACTTTTTACGGTTGGCTCAGCTACGCGCAAGACGTCCTGTTCTTCGGACTGCAAGGTTTGGCTGGTGCGCTGGCGTTTTTCTTCGTCTGGCGCCGTTTGGCGAAAAAGGGGGCCATGAACGGTTACCCTGTCCCGGCTCAAGAAGACGAGGAAAACCACTCCAACGGAAGCGCCCCATGAACGAGCCCACCCCACTCGCCGAATACCTTGTCCTCTCCCGCGGCCAGTGGGACAGGCACGCCGCGCGCGAGGACATCCAGGCGGCGATCGACCGCTTCTACGCCTGGCACGACCGGCTGGTGGCCGAGGGCCGCATGCGTGCCGGGCAGCGGCTGGCGCGCGAGGGCAAGCTGGTGTCGCGGCAGGCGATCACCGACGGTCCGTTCACCGAGGCCAGGGAGATCGTGGGCGGCTACTGGACGATCCTCGCCCCCAGCCTCGACGAGGCGGCGGCGATCGCGGCGGAGAATCCCTGCCTGGCCTACGGCCTGGCGTTCGAGGTGCGCCCGATCGAGCCGGTGCGCGCCAGCGCCTATGCGCTGACCAACGAAACCCCGACCTGATACCGCGCAAGCCTGGCGGGCGCCGGGATTGAACCGGCCGCCTCATGCCGCGACACTCCCGGCATGAAGCCCTCGATCGTGCTGCGCCTGCTTGCCTGCCTCGCCCTGCTGCTTGCCTGTACCCCGGCGCTGGCGCAACCGGCCCTGTGGGTGGTGAAGGACGCCGACACCACGATCTACCTGTTCGGCACGGTGCACCTGATGCCGAGCGACGCCGGCTGGCATTTCCCTGAGCTGGACCGGGCGATGGCGGACAGCCGGACGCTGTATATCGAGCTGACCGACGACGACCCGGCGAACATGGCGGCGCTGGTGCTGCGCCACGGCATGGACGCGGCGCATCCGCTGTCCAGCCAGCTCAGCCCGTCGCAAGCGCACCGGCTGGACCTGCTGGCGAACAAGATCGGCGTGCCCGGCGGCATGCAGACCTTGAACGTGATGCGCCCATGGCTGGCGGCGCTGACGCTGGCGTTGACGCCGCTGCGCAAGGCCGGGCTCGACCCGGAGCATGGCGTGGACAAGCAGCTGAAGGCGCAGATGAGCGCTGCCGGCAAACCGGTGCTGGGGCTGGAAACCGCCGAACAGCAGATCCGCTTTCTCGCCGACCTGCCGCGCCCGGTCGAACTGGCCCTGCTGCGCTCGACCATGCGCGACGCCGACCAGGGCGCGTTCCGGCTCACCGAGCTGATCGACGCCTGGAAGGCCGGCGACGTGGATGCCATCGCCCGCATCGGCAACGACGACATGCGCCGGCGCGAGCCGCGGCTCTACCAACTGTTGCTGGTGCAGCGCAACCAGGTCTGGGCGACGAAGATCGCCGCGATGCTGCAGCAACCCGGCACCGTCTTCATCGCCGTGGGCGCCGCGCACTTGGCCGGGCCGGACAGCGTGCAGGCGCAACTGGAAATGCTGGGTGTCCCGGTCGAGCGCCTGCCCTGATCAGTCGATGCCGGCGACGGCGTGCGGTGCGTACGGCGCCTCGAGCGCGGCGATCTCCGCCGGCGGCAAGCTGACCGACAGCGCCGCCACCGCCTCTTCCAGATGATGCGGCCTGGTCGCGCCCACGATCGGCGCGGTGACCACCGGCTGGTGCAGCAGCCAGGCCAGCGCCACCTGCGCGCGCGGCACGCCGAGCCGCGCGGCGACCTCGCCGACGCGATCCACCACGGCCTTGTCCGCCGCCTTGCTCGCGGCATACACGCCGTCGCCCCACGGATCGGAGCCACCGCGCGCGGTGCTCGGTTCGTCCTGCCACGCGCGCGCCAGCCGGCCGCGCGCCAGCGGGCTCCACGGCACCACGCCGATGCCCTGGTCCGCGCACAGCGCCAGCATCTCGCGCTCCTCCTCGCGGTACAGCAGGTTGTAGTGCGGCTGCATCGACACGAAACGCGTCCAGCCATGCAGGTCGGCGGCGTACAGCGCCTTGGCGAACTGCCACGCCATCATCGACGAGGCACCGATGTAACGGGCCTTGCCCGCCTTCACCACATCGTGCAGCGCCTCCAGCGTCTCCTCGATCGGCGTGGCGTGATCCCAGCGGTGGATCTGGTACAGGTCGACGTAGTCGGTGCCGAGGCGGCGCAGGCTGGCGTCGATCTCGGTCATGATCGCCTTGCGCGACAGGCCGCCGCCGTTCGCGTCGCCGCGCATCGGATAGAACACCTTGGTGGCGATCACCACCTCCTCGCGCCGCGCGAAATCGCGCAGCGCGCGTCCCAGCACCAGCTCGCTGCCGCCGCGCGAATACATGTTCGCGGTGTCGAAATAGTTGATGCCCAGCTCGAGCGCGCGGCGGATGAACGGCCGGCCGTGCTCCTCGTCCAGCGTCCATGGCCTCTCGTCGGTGGGCGTTACCGAATAGCTCATGCAGCCGAGGCCGATGCGCGAAACCTTGAGGCCGGATTTGCCGAGTCGTACGTAGTCCATGGGATCACCTCGTTGTCGTGGCGGGAAATCGGCCCGGCCTCATCGCCGCGCCTCGTGGTGGATGGCGATGCCGGCGGCGACCAGCGCCATGCCGATCGCCTCGGCCCGGCCGGGCAACTGGTGCAGCACGACGGCGCCGACCAGACATGCCGTGGCGGGCAGCAAGGCCAGCAGCATGGCGAACGTGGCCCGCGGCAGTCGCGCCATCGCCAGCTGGTCGCACAGGTACGGTATGACCGATGAGGTCACGCCCACGCCAACGCCGGCGGCGAACAGCGGCAAGCTGAGCAGCGCCGGTGCGGCCGGGCGGATCCCGATCAGCGTGACCGCCACCAGCGCCACCAGCATCGCGGCGGCCAGGCGATCAATGGCATCGCCGCCGCCGTTCGCCACCCGATGACCGAACACGATGTACAGCGTGAACAGCGCGCCGTTGGCGAAGGCGAACACGAAGCCGAGCGGCGTGCCGGCAACGCGCACATGGGTCAGGAACCACACGCCGGCAATCGCCAGCGCGAGCGCCACGGTATTGCGCTGCGTGCGCAAGCCGGCCAGCGCCAGCGCGATCGGGCCGAGAAACTCGATCGCGCCGACCGTCGCCAGCGGCAGGCGGTCGATCGCCAGGTAGAAGCAGGCATTCATACCGCCGAGCACCACGCCCAGCCCCACGATGTTCCATCGCGCCGTCGCATCCGTCTGCAGGAAGTGGCGCCACGGCCGCCGCCATGCGGCGAAGATCAGCGCCGCGCTGGCAATCCGCAGCCAGGCGACGCCGAGCGGCTCGACCCGGGCGAACAGCAGCACGGCGAAGGCCGGGCCGAGGTAATGGAAGACCGCGCTGGCCACGAAATACAGCGACGGAGGCGGCGCGAAGCGCGGTACCGAAGGGGTGGACGACTGCTCGTTCATGGCCTCCCATTTTCCGGGGAATCGGCGCATCATCCATCCACAATTCAAGGCATGCCCGAACGATTTTTACGCTTTTGAAGGTTTGATGACCGATATGCCTCAGATTTCCAGTCTCGTCTCCGACCCACGCAATCTCGAGCTGCTGAAAGCACTGCAGGAGGATCCGCGCCAGCCCGTCAGCAAGCTCGCCGAGCGCATCGGCATGTCGGCGCCGGCGGTGAAGGAGCGACTCGCGCGGCTGGAGGAAACCGGCGTGGTCCGCGGCTACCGGGTCGATCTGGACCCGAAGGCGCTGGGCTGGCCGATCACCGCGTATGTGCGCGTGCGCCCCGCGCCCGGGCAGCTGTCGAAGATCGCCGAACTCGCGCAGAAGATGGCGCAGGTCGTCGAATGCCACCGCGTCACCGGCGAGGACTGCTTCATCCTCAAGGTGTACCTGGACGCGCTGGAGCATCTGGACCTGATCCTCGACCGCTTCCTGCGCTACGGCCAGACCACCACCTCGATCGTGCAGTCCACCCCGGTGCCGTTGCGCGCGCCGCCGCTGCCGACCCGCAGGCCCTAGCAGATCGCGGCCGAAACCGCGCCTACAAGAGCCTGTCGCTTTCTGGCACCATCGACCGGTTACCCCGCGCGTCGCGCGCCACTTCCCCGATGTAACCGCATGAACCTGCAAGCCAATTACGAACAGATCCCGCTGAAGGAATACGCCGAGCGGGCCTATCTCGACTACTCCATGTACGTGGTGCTGGACCGCGCGCTGCCGTTCGTCGGCGACGGCCTGAAGCCGGTGCAGCGGCGCATCATCTACGCGATGAGCGAGCTGGGCCTGGCCGCCGCCGCGAAGCCGAAGAAGTCGGCGCGCACCATCGGCGACGTGATCGGCAAGTTCCATCCACACGGCGATTCGTCGTGCTACGAGGCGATGGTGCTGATGGCGCAGCCGTTCTCGTACCGCTACCCGCTGGTCGACGGCCAGGGCAACTTCGGCTCGCCGGACGACCCGAAGAGCTTCGCGGCGATGCGCTACACCGAGTCCAAGCTCAGCCCGATCGCCGAGGCGCTGCTGGGCGAGCTGGGCCAGGGTACGGTGGACTGGGTGCCGAACTTCGACGGCACGCTGGAGGAGCCGAGCTGGCTGCCGGCGCGCGTGCCGCACGTGCTGCTGAACGGCTCGATGGGCATCGCGGTGGGCATGGCCACCGACATCCCGCCGCACAACCTGCGCGAGCTGGCCAGCGCGTGCATCCGCCTGCTGGACGATCCGGACGCCACCGTCGCCGACCTGTGCGAGCACGTACAGGGGCCGGACTACCCCACCGAGGCCGAGATCATCACCCCGCGCGCCGACCTGCTGGTGATGTACCAGACCGGCGGCGGCTCGGTGCGCGCCCGCGCGGTGTATCGGCGCGAGGAAGGCAACATCGTGATCACCGCGTTGCCGCACCAGGTCAGTCCGTCGAAGATCCTCGAACAGATCGCCGCGCAGATGCGCGCGAAGAAGCTGCCGATGATCGAGGACCTGCGCGACGAATCCGACCACGAGAACCCGATCCGGCTGGTGATCGTGCCGCGCTCGAACCGCGTGGACGCCGACGAGACCATGCAGCACCTGTTCGCCACCACGGACATGGAGAAGAGCTTCCGCGTCAACCTCAACATGATCGGCCTGGACGGCCGGCCGCAGGTGAAGGACCTCAAGCGCATCCTCGCCGAGTGGCTGAGCTTCCGCACCAGCACCGTCACCCGGCGCCTGGAACATCGCCTGGCCAAGGTCGACCGCCGCCTGCACCTGCTCGAAGGCCTGCACACCGCCTACCTCAACCTCGACGAAGTCATCCGCATCGTGCGCAGCGAGGACGAGCCCAAGCCGGTGCTGATGGCACGCTTCAGGCTCAGCGAGGAGCAGACCGACTACATCCTCGAAACCCGGCTGCGCCAGCTGGCGCGGCTGGAGGAAATGAAGATCAACGCCGAGCGCGACCAGCTCGAAGAGGAGCGCGCGCGCATCAACGTGCTGCTGAAATCCCCGGCCAAGCTGAAGGGGCTGATCAAGGACGAACTGCGCGCCGATGCCGAGAAATTCGGCGACGCGCGACGCTCGCCGCTGGTCGAACGCGAGGTGGCGCATGCGCTGGACGAGAGCGCGCTGGTGGCCAGCGAACCGGTCACGGTGGTGCTGTCGCAGAAGGGCTGGGCGCGCGCCGCCAAGGGCCACGACGTCGACGCCGAGGCGCTGAACTACCGCGAGGGCGACGGCCTGCTCGCCGCGGTGAAGGCCCGCACGACGCAGCAGGTCGCCTTCATCGACTCCACCGGCCGCGCCTACTCCACGCCGGCGCACACGCTGCCCTCGGCGCGCGGCAACGGCGAGCCGCTGACCGGCCGCTTCAGTCCGGCCGCGGGCGCCAGCTTCGACGCGCTGATCGCCGGCGACAACGACACCCGGCTGATCCTCGCCACCGACTTCGGCTACGGCTTCGTCACCCGCTTCGAATCGCTCACCGGCCGCAACAAGGCGGGCAAGCAGATCATCTCGCTCAGCGACGGCGCGAAGGTGCTGGCGCCGCAGGTCAGCGCCGATCCGGCGCGCGACCGCATCGTGGTGGTCAGCAGCGAAGGCCACCTGCTGATGTTCTCGGTGGCCGAGCTGCCCGAGCTGGACAAGGGCAAGGGCAACAAGCTGATCGAGATTCCCAAGAAACAGCTGGCGGAGGGCGAGCGCGTGGCCGGTATCGCCGTGGTGGCCGAGGGCAAGGGCGAAGTCACCCTGTACGCCGGCGCGCGCAAGTTGACCCTGAAGTGGGCCGACCTGGTCGAATACGGCGGCAACCGCGCCACCCGCGGCGGCCTGCTGCCGCGCGGCCTGCGCCGGGTGGAGCGGATCGAGACCAGTGCGTGACCGCCCGCGGGGCCAAGGAACTTCCCGCGCCGCGTTCTTTCCAAAAGGGATGTACACGCCGACGCGGCATCGCGCGTTGAGCGTGTATCAACCCGGAGCACGCATGAACATCCAACGGCACTTCCTCGTCCTCGCCGCCAGCCTGCTGGCCACCACGGCGTGGGCGCAGACGGCCGGCAAGCCGCTGAACCTGAAGCTGCCGCCCAGCGACCTGCCCGCCCCGAGTTCCACCGCCGCCACGCCGACCCGCAACGCACCCGGCGTGTACTACGGCGACACCAGCGGACGCATGGGCAACAACGACAGCACTGCCGCCGCGACAACCACCGACGGCTGCGACGACTACAGCTACAACCAGCCGCAGATGCACGGCAGCGTCGGCATGGGCGTGGTCGGCGGCAGCCATTTCAGCGGCAACTACCAGACCGGCACGGTCAACCTCAGCAAGGCCTTCGGCAGCTGCGACCATCCCAGCGGCGGCGTCAGCATTTCGATTGGTGGCGGCACCGGCCATTTCAACGGCCGCCGCGACCACTGAAGCAGGAACCGCGTCCACTCGGACTCGGGGCCGGCTAGCGGCTAACGGGGTCGGCTAACGGGGTCAGGTTCACTTCCAGCCTGACTAAGTGAACCCGACCCCGTTCTTGGATCGGTGGGATTGGTAGCATCGGCACTCGACGTAGCCCCCTCACCCCGCCTCTCCGCCGAAGACCGGGGTGGGCGGATTGACACCTTGAACTTCCTATGGAGTGCCTCGCTGAATCGGCTGAAACATCCGCCGATAGGCCACGGGCGTCAATCCGGTGCGCCGCTTGAAGACGCGCCGGAAGAACGAGGCATCTTCGTAACCGACGTCGACGCTGATCGAGTCGGCCGAGCGCTTCGAGGACTCGAGCAGCCGTTTGGCTTCCTCGATGCGCAGATTCTGAAGGTAGTCGATGAGGGTGAGGCCGGTCGCGGCCTTGAAGCGTCGCTTCAGCGTGCGTTCCGCCAACCGCGAGTGCTTGACGGCCCGGGCAACGGCGCCGATCCCGCGGAAGTGCTTCGTCAGCCAGATCTCGCAGTCGCGGACGGCGGCATCCGGGTGCGGCAAGGGCCTCACGAGCGGCCGGTACGGCAACTGGCCTTCGTGGTGCGGCTTCAGCAGATACGCCTGCGCGATGTGCAACGCCTCGCCGGGGCTCACGTGCCGCGAGATGATGTGCAACACCAGGTCGTGCCACGAGGTCGAGCCACCCGCGGTCACGAGCTGGCCCGACGCATCCGAGAAGCAGATGCTGGGCTCCGGCCGGAAGCGCACGTTCGGGTAGCGACGCTCGAACAACTGCTGATAGCCCCAGTGCGAAGTCGCTTCACGGCCGTCGAGCAGTCCCGCCTCGGCGAGCAGCAGCGCTCCCGAGCACACCGAATAGATGCTGGTGCCTCGCGCGTAGCGCTCCCGGATCCAGGCGGTCAGTTCGGGATGCCGACCGCCAAGCTGCTCATCCGGCCCGAACCAGAGTTGCGGAATGATGATGATGTCCGCGCGCGGATTGTCGCGTACGGAAACGCCCGGAAAGACCGGGATGCCGTTGCCGCAGCGAAAGGCTCGCGTGCTCATGGAGGCGATGCGCACGTGAAACGGCAGGGCGACGGGTTCCGTCCGCGTGAGCGTCTGCCAGGCATGGCCCGTCGAGGTCAGCACATCGACGAGTCCGTAGAGTGCGGAGCCTGCGGTCTCGGGGAGCGCGAGCACCAGCGTCTCGAGGCGGGGTTTCGGCTTGCGTGTGGCCATTTGGCAAGCGTGGCACGAAAGAACCGAAACCGACAAGGATGCCGCTTACCGGTCCGGCCGTCATTTCCTATCGTGGGCGCGTTCGAATCCCCACCACAGACAGGAGAGTGCACATGACGTCCCAGGCAGCGAAACAGGTTCCGAGCGATCTCTTCAATGGACTCAACACCCGACAGCTGATCGAGACGGTCGAGGTGCTGAAGCGCGACACGACGCTCGCGAAGTTCGAATTTCGCGCGCGCAACGAGTGGATCGACGGCGTCGAGAACCGCTCGGTGATCCAGGGTTTCTACGGCGCGGGCGCCGAGGACGAGTCGCGCCTCGTTCCCTTCACGTACACGAGCGGCGAGCCGCCGGTGCTACTCGGCGCAAATGAGGGCGCGAATGCGGGGGAATTCCTGCTGCACGCACTGGCAGCCTGCGTTACCTCGACCGCGGTCATGCACGCCACGGCGCGCGGGATCCGCATCGGGTCGATCTCGACCGAGCTGCGCGGCGTCGTCGACCTGCAGGGCGCGCTCGCCCTCGACCCGGCGGTGCCGGCCGGCTTCCAGCAGATCACGGTCAACATGGCCATCAAGGCCGATTGCAGCGACGCCGAGCTGGACGATCTGCTCGAGTTGGTACACAAGCACTCGGCGATCTGCGACACGGTGTGCCGGCCGGTGCCGGTGGTGCTCAAACGCGTGTGAGAGCGCCTCGCCCCACCCTCTCCCTCGAAGACGGGGGAGAGGGCGTCGGTGCGCCGCCCCTGTCCTCGCGTCGTGCACCTGCACAGGATCTTCGGTCAAGGCGGGTCGTGCATGAATTGCCGCGGGGCGCCCCCGTACCCGATTGACTGGGTAGAACCCCCCGGTGCCCGGTTCGTCAAGGGCTTCAATCATCTGCCCGCAAGGACCTTGGCCGCCGACCCGAGCGTCAGCGGCAGTCGCCGGGTCGTGTTCCTGCCGAGCTTCGCCATCCCGCTTTCGCGGCAATCACATAGTCGTTTTATCGAGCGGCGCCACGCAAAGCTATAATCACCGGGTTGTACGAGGAACGCATCCCGATGCACGGCGAATACAAGATGCCCGGCGGCAAGCTGGTGGTGATCGACCTGGAACTGCGTGACGGCGATCTGGCCGCCGTGCAGCTGAGCGGCGATTTCTTCCTCGAACCTGACAGCGCCCTGCACGCGATCAACCGCGCGCTGGAAGGCCGGAGCGAACATGCCGACGAAGCCGCACTCGCCGCCGCCGTGCGCGACGTACTCGGCGCCGACGTGATGATGTACGGCATTTCGCCGGAAGCGATCGCGGTGGCGGTGCGCCGCGCCCTGCACAAGGAACCCGCCGCATGATGCGCACCGACTGGCGCGACCACGACTGGCAGCTGATCCACACCGCGCCGCAATCACCTACCCTGCACATGGCGCTGGACGACGTGCTGACCCACGAGGTCGGCGCCGGTCGTCGCGCACCGACCCTCCGCATCTGGGAGTGGGCCGCGCCGGCGGTGGTGATCGGCCGCTTCCAGTCGCTGCGCAACGAGGTGGACGGCGAGGCGGCCCGGCGCCACGGCATCGAGGTGGTGCGCCGGGTTTCCGGCGGCGGCGCGATGTTCATCGAGCCGGGCAACACCATCACCTACTCGATCTACGCGCCGCAGTCGCTGGTCAAGGGGCTGTCGTTCCAGGAAGCCTATGCGTTCTTCGACGCGTGGGTGCTCGAAGCGCTCGGCGAACTGGGCATCAAGGCCTGGTACCAGCCGCTCAACGACATCACCTCCGAAGGCGGCAAGATCGCCGGCGCCGCCCAGGTGCACCGCGGCGGCGCGGTGCTGCACCACGTCACCATGGCCTACGACATCGACGCGGCGAAGATGCTGGACGTGCTGCGCATCGGCCGCGAGAAACTCTCCGACAAGGGCACCGTCAGCGCGGCCAAGCGGGTCGACCCGCTGCGCAGCCAGACCGGCCTGCCGCGCGAGGCGGTGATCGAGCGCATGGTCGCCACCTTCCGCCGCCTGCACGGCCTCAGCGACGACGGCCTGCGCGCCGACGAGCTGGGCCAGGCCGAAGCGCTCGCGCAGACCAAGTTCGGCAGCCCGGCCTGGCTTGGCGACGTAGCCTGAGCCTCGACTCCCGCGCCCGGCCGGGGCAATGGGACGAACCCTACAACCGCGTGTACGACCACGACTGCATGCGGCCGTCACGGTACGGCATCACGCCGTGGAACGGGCGCGGGTCGGCGTCGAACACCAGCGGCAGGAAGTGGCGGTCGCCCTCCCACATCGGCAACTCCAGCAGTCGCGCGCGCGGCACCCATTCCAGCGTGCCCTCGTGGTTGCCCTGATGCGGCTCGCCGCTGAAGCCGTCGATCAGGAAGATGAAGCCCAGCCAGTCCTCGCCCTGCTTGCCGAAACCGGGCCAGTTCAGCGTACCGCGCAGCTGCATCGACGTGCATTCGATACCGGCTTCCTCGCGGATCTCGCGGCGCATGCACACGGCGATGTCCTCGTCCGGCTCCATCTTGCCGCCGAGGCCGTTGTACTTGCCCAGGTGCTGGTCGTCCGGCCGCGCGTTGCGGTGGATCATCAGCACTTCGCTGCGATCGGGCGACAGCACGTAACCGAGCGTCGCCACTATCGGGGTATAGGGCATGGGCGGGCACCGCGAAAAGAACCCAGTTTAGCGACAGCCGCCGCATCGCGCAGGCGCGGGCTTGCACCCGCACGGCCGGGCGGCGACCATCGACGGATGCGCGCAACAGCCTCCCCGCCCCGACCTGTACCGACCCCGCTACCGCGGCGCACGCTGCCGCACGCGCTGCTGTTCCTGCTGCTCGCCGGCGTGGCCGGTTGTGCCCCGGGCGCACGGGCGCTGGACAGTCGCGAGCTGTCCTTCGAGGGCCAGAACTACCGCGTCGTGCACGTGAACCTGAAACGCGAGCAGCTGAGCCTGCACTGGCGCGAGCCTGCCAGCGGCCAGCCGTTCGGCAGCATCGAGGCGCTGCGCCAGTGGGGCGAGCAGCGCGGCCGGCGCTTGCTGTTCGCCGCCAACGCGGGCATCTACGACCACAAGTTCGCACCGCTGGGCCTGCACGTGGAAAACGGCAAGACCGTGGTGCCGTTGAACCTGGCGCACGGCAACCCGGCCTCGGGCAACTTCTCGCTGCTGCCCAACGGCGTGTTCGCGGTGTACCCGGACGGCCATGCCGCGGTGCGTACCAGCGCCGCGTTCAAGGCCGAAGGCAAACCGGCGCAGTGGGCGACCCAGTCCGGGCCGATGCTGTTGATCGACGGCAAGCTCAACGAGCAGTTCCTCGACGACTCGTCCAGCCTGAAGTGGCGCAGCGGGGTCTGCGCAAAGACGCCTACCGACGTGGTGTTCGCGGTGAGCGAGACGCCGGTGAACTTCCACGCGTTCGGACGGCTGTTCCGCGACAGGCTGGGCTGCCGCGACGCGCTCTACCTGGACGGCAGCATCTCGCAGCTGTACGTCGACGGGGAAGGCTACGCCGGCGCGCCGGCCTTCATGGTCAAGCCGTACGCCGGCATCTTCGCGGTGTTCGCCAAGCCATGACGGCCCGCCGCTGGCGCCTCCTGCGCATCTCGCTGCTTGCCCTGCTGGCGCTGCTGCTGGCCGCCTTCGCCGGCGGCTGGTATCTGCTCGCCGGCAGCCGCGCCCGGCTCGACGGGGTGCGCCCCGCCGCCGGCCTCGCCGCGGCGGTCAGCATCGGCCGCGACGCGCTGGGCACGGTCACCCTCGAAGGATCGAGCCGCACCGACCTCAGCTACGCGCTGGGCTACGTGCACGCGCAGGAACGCTTCTTCGCGATGGACCTGATGCGCCGGATGAGCGCCGGCGAGTTGTCCGCGCTGGTCGGGCCGGCCGCGCTGAAGGTCGATCTCGACCACCGCCGCCACCGCCTGCGCGCGGTGGCCGCGGCCGCCTACGCGCAATTGCCGCCGGCGGAACGGCACGAACTCGACCGCTATCGCGACGGCGTCAACGCCGGCCTCGCCGACCTGCGCGTGCGCCCGTGGGAATACCTGCTGCTGGGCAGCCAGCCGCAGCCGTGGCGTTCGGAAGACAGCGCACTGGTGATCGCCGCGATGTACCTGGACTTGAACAGCGACGGCGGCAACGAACGCGAACTGCGCATGGCGCAGATGCGCGCAGTGCTGCCCGGCCCGCTGGTGGATTTCCTGCTGGCGCCCGACCCCGACTGGGAAGCGCCGTTGCGCGGCCAGCTGTCGCGCTCGCCGGTGGTTCCCGCCGCCAGCGTGTTTGACCTGCGCCAGCTCGCCCCGACGGGACCGGCGAGCGCGCCGGCCGCCGCACTGGCGCCGGCACTGGACGCACCTCGCCCCGGCAGCAACAGCTTCGCCGTCGCCGGCACGCTCACCGGCAACGGCGCGGCAATGCTGGCCAACGACATGCACCTGGGCCTGCGCGTGCCGAACATCTGGTTCCGCACCCGCCTGCGCTATCCCGACGCCAGCGCACCGCACGGCCAGCGCGACGTCAACGGCGTCAGCCTGCCCGGTACCCCGGCGATCATCGTCGGCTCCAACGGCCAGATCGCCTGGGGCTTCACCAACAGCTACGGCGACTGGCAGGACTGGGTGCGCGTGCGGCGCGACCGCGCCGATCCCACGCGCTACAAGACGCCGGAGGGCTGGGCCAGCATCGAACGCCACGACGAGCACATCCAGGTCAAGGGCCAGCCGGACACCATCCTCCAGGTCAATGACACCCGCTGGGGCCCGATCATGGCCACCGACACCGACGGCACGCCGCTGGCGCTGGCATGGATCGGAGGCCGTCCGCACGGCTACAGCCTCGACCTGATGCAACTGGAGCGTGCGCCCGACGTGGCCGCGGCCTTGCAGCTGGCGCCGCGGCTTGGCATGCCGCCGCAGAACCTGCTGGTCGCCGACAGCCACGGCAACATCGGCTGGACCCTCGCCGGCAACAGCATCCCGCTGCGTGCCGGCATCGACCCGCTGCGGCCGTCGGACTGGTCCGAACCCGGCAGCGGCTGGCAGGGCTGGGCCGGTGCTGCGCAGTATCCGCGCATCGAAAATCCCGCCGACGGCCGGCTGTGGACGGCAAACAACCGCACCGTCGACGGTGACGCGCTGGCCCTGCTCGGCGACGGCGGCCACGACCTTGGCGCCCGCGCGCAACAGATCCGCGACGACCTGCGCGCTCGTGCCAGCTTCACCCCGGGCAACCTGTTCGACATCCAGCTGGACGACCGCGCCGTGTTCCTCGCCCGCTGGCAGCGCCTGCTGCAACGCACGCTGTCCGACACCACCGATCCGGCATTGCAGCCGCTGCGTCAGCTCACCGCCGCATGGCGCGGCCGCGCCGCGGTCGACAGCGTCGACTACCGGCTGGTACGCGCCTTCCGCCGCCAGGTCAGCGAAGCCGTGCTGGCACCGTTCGTCGCCCGCGTGCGGCAGCGCTACGCGGACTTCGACTGGCCCGGCGAGAGCAGTGCCGAAGCCGCCGTGTGGGCACTGCTCCGGCAGCAGCCCGTGCAGCTGCTCGACCCGGCATACCCGGACTGGCACGCCCTGCTCGCCGATGCGGCGAAACGGGTCGTGGGCGAACTCGGCCAGCCGCCCGGCGGCCTCGCCGCACGCACCTGGGGCGAGCGCAACCGCGCCGGCATCCGCCATCCGCTCTCCCCCGCCCTGCCGTCATGGCTGGGCCAGTTCATCGACATGCCCGACCAGCCGATCCCCGGCGGCAACAACATGCCGCACATCGCCGCCCCCGGCTTCGGCGCCTCCGAACATCTGGACGTCTCTCCCGGCCATGAGGCCGAAGGCATCCTCAACATGCCCGGCGGCCAGAGCGACCACCCGCTGTCGCCGTACTTCGGCGCGGGGCACGAGGATTGGGTCGAGGGAAAACCGACGCCGCTGTTGCCGGGGCCGAGGCGGCATACGCTGGTGCTGCAACCGGCCGCGCGCTGACACGCCGCCTGGCGGCGACCGTCCGGGCCGCCCATGTGGCATTCGACCGCACGAACCGCACGGGCATATCTGATCGAAGTCAAAAGCAGCGTGCCCGTGCGCGCGCATGATCCGCACCGTTCACACGGCGGATTCATCCATGGCCAGCTGCGGCACCGTCATCGTCAGCACGAACCCATCCCGGCTTGTCGGGCGGAAATTACCGCGGTTGCACGCGCGCATGGTCGACCACGTCCGTCCGGACGCGGCCTCACCGCGCCGCCCCGTTGCGCATGGCACCACGCGCGGCAGCGCCGCGCACCCTCCACCACGCGTGGCCGCCGGCACGGACTGAACCCTCACACGCCCACACGCCCACACGCCCACCGCCACGGGATACATCCCATGCGCCGCTCCGCCGATTCCAGCGACTCCGACGACCTGCGCTCGCCCACGCGCCGCCACTGGTTGCAGCAGACCGGCCGGCTTGCACTGGCCGGCGGCCTGCTGGCCGGCGGCGGCTGGGCGGTGCTCAAGCGCAAGCAGAACCTGTGGCAGGTACGCCGCGAGCGCACGCTGATGCAGACCTCGGTGGCGGTCACCTGTCTGTCCGACGACGTGCCGGCGGCCGGCATGGCGATCGAGGCGGCGTTCGCGCGGATGGCCGCGACGGCCGCCGAGCTGACCCGCTTCGACCCGACCAGCCCGCTGGCGCGGCTGAACCGCGAGGGGCAGCTGGCACAGGTGCCGGCGCAGCTGGATGCGGTGCTGCGCCAGGCGCTGGCGCTGGCGCGGCTGACCGACGGCGCGTTCGACCCTACCGTGCTGCCGGTGCTGCGCTATCTCGAAACCCTGCGCGGCGCGGCCACCACCGACGCAAGCGAGCAGCGCGCGGCTGCCGATCGCGACGCACTGACCGGCTACCGCGAGCTGGCGCTGGACGCGCGCGGCGCGCGGCTGCTGCGCCCGGGCATGGCGATCACCCTGGACGGCATCGCCAAGGGCCACGTGGTCGACCAGGGCATCGCGGCGCTGCGCGCCGCGGGCATCGAGTACGGCCTGATCGACGCCGGCGGCGACATCCACGCGATCTGCGGCAACGACCCGCAGCGGCACTGGAACGTCGGCATCGTCGACCCGCGCGACGTGAGCCGGGTGGCGGCGGTGCTGCAGCTGCGCAACGCGGCGCTGTCGACCTCGGGCAACTACCGCGTGTTCTTCTCCGCCGACCGGCGCCTGTTCCACATCGTCAACCCGCGCACCGGCTGGTCGCCGCAGAGCTATTCCAGCGTGAGCGTGCTGGCGCAGCGCTCGGTACTGGCCGACGGCATGAGCACGGCGGCGTTCTCGCTGGAACTGCCGCGGCTGTCCGCGCTGATGGAGGCACGCGACCACCAGTGGCTGGCGTTCTCGCGCAGCGGCGAACGGCGCTGGCGCTCGCGCGAGCTGCCGCTGATCGCCGGCACGGCGGAGCAGGTCTGATGCGCGCGCCCCGTACTCCCCTCGCCCGCCTGCTGCTGGCGCTGTGCCTGCTGCTGCTGGCGCCCGTCGTACTGGCGGGCGTCGACGCGAAGTATCCGCAGCTGCAGCAGGTGTTCCCGCAGGCCACGCGCTTCGGCGACATCGAGGGCACGCCGCCGGCCGCCGCGGTGTACCAGGGCGACAAGACCATCGGCTACGTGTTCGAGACGGTGATGGTGGCGCCGGTGCCGGCCTACTCCGGCGCACCGATCAACGTGCTGGTGTCGATCGGCACCGACGGCACCATCCGCGACGCCCGCGTGCTGGAGCAGCACGAGCCGATCCTGCTGGTCGGCATCCCGGTGCAGAAGCTGTACGACTTCGTGGCCCGCTACGTCGGCCACCGCGTGGACGACAAGATCGTGGTGGGCGGCGGCGCCAGCGGCAGCGTGCGCATCGACGCGATCAGCAGCGCCACGGTGACCTCGATGGTGGCCAACGAGACGATCATGAACTCGGCGCTGAAGGTGGCCGCCTCGCGCCGGTTGATCGCTGGCGTTGCCGACAGCGGCAGCGCCGCCGCCCAGGTCCGCGCCGGCTACTTCGCGCCGGCCGACTGGCAGGCGCTGACCGGCAACGGCGCGATCGGCCACCTGCGGCTGGCACGGCAGGCGATCACCGACGCCTTCGAGGGCCAGCCGGAAAGCGGCCTGATCGACGACCCCACCGCGCCGGCGCCCGGCCATGGCACGGACACCTTCATCGACCTGTACTTCACCGACGTCACCCCGCCCACGGTGGGCCGCAACCTGCTCGGCGAGGCGGCCCACGCCGACCTGATGAAGCAGCTCAAGCCCGGCGATTCGGCGATCGCGGTGATGGCCAACGGCATCTACTCGTTCAAGGGCGTCGGCTACGTGCGCGGCGGCATCTTCGACCGCGTGCACCTGCTGCAGGACGGCAAGCTGGTGCTGTTCAAGGACACCGACCTGGTGCCGATGAACGACACCCCGCTGCGCGGCAAGCCGGCCTTCGCCGAACAGGCGATCTTCATCGTGCGCCACGGCGGCAGCGGCTTCGACGCGACCCGGCCGTGGACGCTGCAGCTGATGGTGAACCGCCAGGTCGGCCCGCTGCAGAGCATCTACCACACCTTCACCCGTGACTACCGCATGCCGGCGGTCTACACGACGCGGCCGGACGCCGCCGAGGCGCCGGCGGACGCGCTGCCGGCCGACGCGCCGCTGTGGCAGAAGGTCTGGTACGGCCGCCGCGTCGACATCGCGCTGCTGCTGGCCGGGCTCACCGTGCTTACGCTGATCCTGATGTTCCAGGACTGGATCGTGACGCAGCCGCACCTGCTCGAACGCCTGCGCGTGGGCTTCCTCGTCTACACCCTGGTGTTCATCGGCTGGTACGGACTGGCGCAGCTGTCGGTGGTGAACATCCTCACCTTCATCCAGGCGGTGCTGCACGACTTCCGCTGGTCCACCTTCCTGATGGATCCGCTGGTGTTCATCCTGTGGGTGTTCGTGGCCGCCACGCTGCTGCTGCTCGGGCGCGGCGTCTATTGCGGCTGGCTGTGCCCGTTCGGCGCGCTGCAGGTGCTGGTGAACAAGCTGGCGCGCCGGCTGCGCATACCGCAGTTCGAGGTGCCGCAGTACCTGCACGAGCGGCTGTGGGCGATCAAGTACATCATCCTGCTGGTGCTGTTCGGCATGTCGCTGCAGTCGCTCAACCTGGCCGAACACTACGCCGAGGTCGAGCCGTTCAAGACCGCGATCACGCTGCACTTCGCCCGCTCCTGGAGCTACGTGCTCTACGCGCTGGCGCTGGTGGCGGTGTCGGCGTTCAACAACAAGTTCTACTGCCGCTACGTGTGCCCGCTGGGCGCCGGACTGGCGGTGTCCGGCCGCTTCCACCTGTTCGAGTGGCTGCGCCGGCGCAAGGAATGCGGCCGCCCCTGCCAGATCTGCGCCAACGAGTGCGAAGTGAAGGCGATCAACGCGATCGGCCAGATCAACTACAACGAATGCCACTACTGCCTGGACTGCCAGGTCACCTACGCCAACGACCAGAAGTGCCCGCCGCTGGTGGAGCGCCGCAAGAAGCGCGAGCGCGCCGCGCGGCCGCTGCCTACCCCGGTAGTGACGATCACCCCGGCAGCGACGCCGGAAACCCGCGAGCCGGCGAAGCTCGCCGACTGACCCACCACGATCCGAAGGGATGGAACGCCATGCACGACGAATCGAGCAACCAACCCGGCCAGTCCGGCCAGACCGCGGAACCGGGCAATCCCGCGCGCCGCAACTTCATGAAGACCAGCGCGCTGGCCAGCCTTGCCGGCGCGGCGGGACTGGCACTGGCGGGCTGCGGCCGCAGCGGTGAACCCGCCGGCGCGGCCGGACCGGCCAAGGCCGCCTCGGCCGCCGGCGAACTCTCCGACCACGTGCCGCCCGGCCAGCTCGACGAGTACTACGGCTTCTGGAGCGGCGGCCAGTCCGGCGAGGTGCGCCTGGTCGGCGTGCCCTCGATGCGCGAGCTGATGCGCATCCCGGTGTTCAACCCCGACTTCACCATCGGCTGGGGCGTCACCAACGAGAGCAAGCGCGTGCTCGGGCCGAACTTCCCGCCCGGCGGCGATTGCCACCATCCGCACATGAGCCAGACCGACGGCCACTACGACGGCCGCTACATCTTCATCAACGACAAGGCGCACACCCGCGTGGCGCGCATCCGCTGCGACGTGATGCGTTGCGACCGCATCACCGACGTGCCCAATGTGCAGGCGATCCACGGCCTGCGCGTGCAGCGCGCGCCGCGTACCGGCTACGTGTTCGCCAACGGCGAGTTCCTGATCCCGGCACCGAACGACGGCCGCGACCTGGAAGACCCGAACAAGTACCAGACCATGTTCAGCGCGCTCGACGGCGACACCATGGAGGTCGCCTGGCAGGTGCTGGTGGACGGCAACCTGGACAACACCGAGGCCGACTACGCCGGCAAGTACGCCGCATCCAGCTGCTACAACAGCGAAAAAGGCATGGACTTGCCCGGCACGATGCAGGCCGAGCGCGACTGGGTGGTGGTGTTCAACCTCGCCCGCATCGAGGAAGCGGTGAAGAAGGGCAACTTCAAGACCATCGGCGATTCGAAGGTGCCGGTGGTCGACGGTCGCCACGGCTCGCCGCTGACGCTGTACATTCCGGTGCCCAAGAATCCGCACGGCGTCAACGCCTCGCCGGACGGAAAATACCTGATCGCCAACGGCAAACTCTCGCCCACCGTCACCGTGATGGAGTGGAGCCGCATCGACGACTGCTTCGCCGGCAAGCTCAAGGACCCGCGCGATACGGTGGTGGCCGAGCCCGAACTGGGCCTGGGTCCGTTGCACACCGCCTATGATGGTCGCGGCAACGCCTACACCACGCTGTTCATCGACAGCCAGATCGCCAAGTGGAACATCGCCGACGCGATCGCCGCCCACGACGGCAAGAAGGTCGCCTACCTGCGCCAGAAGATCGACGTGGCCTACCAGCCCGGGCACTGCCATACCTCGATGGGCGAGACGCGCGACGCCGACGGCAAGTGGCTGGTGTCGCTGAACAAGTTCTCCAAGGACCGCTTCCTGCCCACCGGCCCGCTGCATCCGGACAACGACCAGCTCATCGACATCTCCGGCGAGACCATGAAGCTGGTCGCCGACGGCCCGGTCTACGCCGAACCGCACGACGTGATCCTGCTGCACCGCCGGCAGCTGATCGACAAGGTGAAGAAGAGCTGGGACCGCGACGACCCGTTCTTCGCCGAGACGGTGGCGATGGCAAAGAAGCACGGCGTCAACGTGCTGTCCGACAGCAAGGTCATCCGCGAAGGCCGCAAGGTGTTCGTGTACATGACCTCGGCCGCGCCGATCTTCAGCATGGGCAGCTTCAAGGTGAAGAAGGGCGACGAAGTGACCGTGGTGGTGACCAACATCGATGCGGTGGAGGACGTCAGCCACGGCTTCTGCATCGTCAACTACGGCATCAACATGGAGATCAGCCCCGGCGCCACCGCCTCGGCCACCTTCACCGCCGACAAGGCGGGGGTGTTCTGGTACTACTGCACGTTCTTCTGCCATGCCATGCACATGGAGATGAGCGGGCGGATGCTGGTCGAGGCCTGAACCGCGCCGTGCCGCCGCACCACGCGGCGGCACGGCCGGGTCTTCCGCTGCCATGAACATGCTTCGCATCCTTGCGGCCCTGCTGTTGGCGCATGCGCCGGCGCTGCCGGCGCATGCGCACGAGCCGCTGGAACTGGCCGTGGCCGCGGCAGCGCCGGGTGCCACGGTCAGCGTGCCGGCGGGCGTGCACGCGGTGCACCTCAAGCTGGACAAACCCGTCACGCTGATCGGCCAGCCCGGCGCGATCCTCGACGGCGGCGGCAGCGGCGACGTCGTGCGCATCGGCGCATCCCATGTCACCGTGCGTGGCCTGACCCTGCGCCGCAGCGGCAGCGATCTCACCGCGACGAACGCCGGCATCTTCGTCGAGCGCCAGGCGCGCGACGTCACGCTGGAGGGCAACCGCATCGAGGACAGTCTGTTCGGCGTCTACCTCGACGGCGCCGCCGACGTGCGCGTCAGACGCAACGTGATCCGCGGCATGCGCTCGCTGCGCGTGGCCGATCGCGGCGACGGCATCCACCTGTGGAACGACACCGGCTGCAGCATCGAGGACAACGACATCGCCGGCACGCGCGACGGCATCTACGTCTACGTCAGCCCGCACAACACCATCGCGCGCAACGTGGTGCACGGCGTGCGCTACGGCATCCACTACATGTATTCCCAGGACAACCTGCTGCTGGACAACGTCAGCCGCGGCAACCTGGCCGGCTACGCGCTGATGTCCTCGCACCACCTGAAGGTGATCGGCAACAGCTCCGAGGACGAGCAGTCCTACGGCTTCCTGCTCAACTACATCGCACACAGCGAGATCGCCGGCAACCGCGTGCACCGCATCGACGGCCAGCGCGACGACGCCGGCGGCACCGTCGAGGGCACCGCGGGCAAGGGCCTGTTCGTCTACCTGTCGCAGTTCAACGACTTCCACGACAACCTCGTCGCCGACTCGCAGATCGGCATCCACATGACCGCCGGCTCGGAGAACAACCGCCTGTGGCGCAACCGCTTCGTGGACAACCGCATCCAGGTGAAATACGTGCAGAACCTCGCCCAGGAGTGGTCGGCGCACGGCCGCGGCAATTTCTGGAGCGACTACCTCGGCTGGGACCTGGACGCCGACGGCATCGGCGACGTGCCGTTCCGTCCCAACGACGGTGTCGACGTGCTGCTGTGGAAATACCCCACCGCGCGCAACCTGATGTCCAGCCCCTCGGTGCTGCTGCTGCGCTACGTGCAGCGCGCGTTCCCGGTGTTCACGCCGCCGTCGGTGCAGGACAGCCGCCCGCTGATGAAAGCCCCCTCCTCCTCCTTCCGGCCCGACCATGAACCACGCGATTGAATTCGAGGCGCTGGCCAAGCGCTACGACGCGCTCGCCGCGCTCGACGGCATCAGCGCCTGCGTGCCGCGCGGCCGGGTGATCGGCCTGCTCGGCCACAACGGCGCCGGCAAGTCCACCCTGATCAAGCTGATCCTCGGCCTGATCGCACCCAGCGGCGGCCGCCTCGAGGTGCTCGGCCAGTCGCCGTGGCGCGCGCACGCGCTGCGCCGGCGCATCGGCTACCTGCCCGAGAACGCCACCTTCTATGCCAGCCTCAGCGGGCGCGAACTGCTCGACTACCTGGCCCGCCTGAAGCAGGCGCCGCGCAGCCAGATCGCGGCGCTGCTGGAGCGCGTGGGCCTGGCGCACGCCGCCGACCGGCGCATCGGCACCTATTCCAAAGGCATGCGCCAGCGCCTCGGCCTGGCCCAGGCATTGCTGGGCTCGCCGGAACTGGTGCTGCTGGACGAGCCGACCACCGGGCTCGACCCGCAGGCATCGCGCGAGCTGTACCGCATCGTCGGCGAGCTGCGCGCGGACGGGCGCAGCGTGCTGCTCTCCTCGCACCTGCTGGCCGAGCTGGAGCCGCACATCGACGGCGCGCTGATCCTGCGCCAGGGCCGCCTGCTCGCCGCCGGCAGCCTCGACGCGCTGGGCGAACAGGCCGCGCTGCCCGCGCGCCTGCTGCTGCGCCCGCGCGAGGACGCCGCCAGCGGGCTGCTGGTCCGGCTGGACGCGCGCGGCCTGCCTGCCCTGCTGCGCCCGGACGGCCTGCTGGAACTGCAGGTGCCGCGCGCCGGCAAGCTGCCGGTGCTGCGTGAACTGCTCGCCGACCCCGCGGTGGCCGACCTCGACGTGCGCGAGCCTACCCTGGCGCAGCTCTACGACTGGCTGGGCGCCGGCCAGCACAGCATGGCGGAGGCCTGCGCATGAACACCGTGCTGACCGTCGCCGGGAAAGAGTTCCGCGACGACTTCCGCAACCGCTGGACGGTGGCGCTGACCATCCTGTTTGCGCTGCTGGCGCTGGGCATCGCCTGGTTCGGCAGCGCCGCCGCCGGCCGCGTGGGCTTCACCTCGTTCGACGCCACGCTGGCCAGCCTGACCACGCTGGGCGCCTTCGTGATCCCGCTGATCGGCCTGCTGATCGCCTACGACGCCATCGTCGGCGAGCGCGACGACGGCACCCTGCTGCTGATGCTGAGCTACCCGCTCTCGCGCGGCCAGCTGGTGGCCGGCAAGTTCCTCGGCCACTGCGGCGCGCTGGCCGCGGCCACGCTGGCCGGCTTCGGCCTGGCGGTGGCGATCATGCAGTGGATGCAGCCGCCCGCGCAGACGCTGCAGGCGTGGCTGCAGATCGGCCGCTTCATCCTCAGCGCCTCGCTGCTGGGCGCCTGTTTCGTCGGGCTGGCCTGCCTGATCAGCGTGGAGACTGCCGACAAGTCGCGCGCCGCCGGCCTGGCGCTGATCGGCTGGCTCGCCAGCGTGGTGCTGTTCGACCTCGCGCTGCTGGCGCTGCTGGTGGTCAGCGGCGGCACTCCGCTGGAGCGCGCGGTGTATCCGTACCTGCTGCTGCTCAACCCGGTCGACGTGTTCCGCCTGGTCAACCTCACCGCGCTGGGCGACGGTGCCGGCAACGACCTGCTCACCGGCATGACCGCCCACCACGACTATTCGCCGCTGCTGCTGGGCCTGGTGATGCTGGCCTGGGCAGTGCTGCCGTTCGCGTGGGCGATGCTCGCGTTCCGGCGCAAGGAAGTCTGAGGAGAACCGCATGCGCAACCGCCCCACGCTCCGCCGCGCCCGCCCCGCCGCGCTGGCCCTCGCGCTGGTCCTGCTCGCCGGCTGCGGCGGTGGTCACGCGCCCGCGCAGCACGCGGTCGACACTCACCCGGACGACGCCTGCGCGGTGTGCGGCATGTACCTGGACGGTTCGCCGGGTCCGCGCGCGGAGGCCTGGGTGAGCGGCCGCACCAAGCCGCTGGTGTTCGACTCCACCCGCGATTTCTTCGCCTACGTGCTGCAGCCGGAGAACCAGTCCGCGCTGCAGGAACTGTTCGTGCAGGACAGCGCGCACCTCGACTGGCGCCAGCCCAGCCACGCCGCGGTCAGCTTCATCGACGCGCGCCGCGCGTTCTACGTGGCCTGGCAACCGCTGCCCGGCTCGATGGGGCCGACCCTGGCGCCATTCGCCAGCCGCGCGGCGGCGCAAGCCTTCGTGCACGAACACGGCGGGGCGGTGCTCGGCTTCGACGAAGTCACGCCCGCGCTGGTGGCCGCGCTGGATTACCGCTGCCCGGCCCAGGCGGCCGGCGCACGTGGCCCGTTGCAGTGCCTGGCCGCACCCGCATCATCCACCGGCCTGCCCGCCACGCCGCACCCCCTGGCTGCGCCTGCCGCGCAGGAGCCGCCGGCCCATCCCCTTCCATAACCGGAATCCGCCCCATGCTCGGACTGAACAGTTTTTCGCACTGGATCGTGCTGCTGGTACTGGTGCTGCTGGTGTTCGGCACCGGCAAGCTGCGCAACGTCGGCCGCGACCTCGGCGGCGCCATCGCCGATTTCCGCAAGGGGCTCAAGGACGGCCAGCCGGACGAGACGGAAGCGCAGGCGGTGCGGCTGGATGCCGATGGCGAACAACGACGCTGATGCGCTGGCCCATCGGGTGCGGGCACCGCAACGGCGATCGACAATCGCCGGTTGAAGCATCATCGCCCGGTCAGGTCCCGGCCAACAGCCGCTCGCCCACCGCCAGATACACCACCGGCAGCTGCTCCAGCTCGGCTACATCCACCCACTCGTCCACCTTGTGGATGCTGGCATTGACCGGACCGAGCTCCACCACTTCGGCGCCGAGCGGCGCGATGAAGCGGCCGTCCGAGGTGCCGCCGCCGGTGCTCTGCTCGGGCTCGGTGCCGCACAGCTCGCGGCACACCGCCACCACGGTCTCGCGCAGCACGCCGCCAGGCGGCGTGAGGAAAGGCATGCCGCTCAGGTTCCAGTCCAGCACGTAGTCGAGGCCATGCCGCTGCAGGATCGCCTCGGTGCGCGCGCGCAGGTCGTCGGCGCGGCTGGCGGTGCTGTAGCGGAAGTTGATCGAGGCGACCAGCGTGCCGGGGATCACGTTGTTGGCGCCGGTGCCCGCGTTGAGGTTGGAGACCTGGAACGAGGTGGGCGGGAAGTCGTCGTTGCCTTCATCCCAGCGCTCGGTGGCCAGTTCGGCCAGCGCCGGGGCGAACGCGTGGATCGGGTTCAGCGCCTTTTCCGGATAGGCCACGTGGCCCTGCACGCCGCGCACGCTCAGCGTGGCCGACAGCGAGCCGCGCCGGCCCACGCGGATCAGGTCGCCGAGTTTTTCCTTTGCCGACGGCTCGCCCACCACGCACCAGTCGATGCGCTCGCCGGCGGCGCGGAAGCGCTCGGCCACCTTGCGCACGCCGTCGAGGTTGGCCGGGCCTTCCTCGTCGCTGGTCAGCAGCAGGCCGACCCGGCCGCGATGGCCGGGATGCGCCGCCACGAACTGCTCCAGCGCCACCACCATCGCGGCCACGGAGCCTTTCATGTCGGCGGCGCCGCGGCCGTATAGACGGCCATCGCGAAGAGTCGGCTCGAACGGCGGGCTCTGCCACGCGACTTCCGGCCCGCTCGGCACCACGTCGGTGTGGCCGAGGAAAATCAGCGTGGGGCTGCCCGTGCCGTGGGTGGCCCACAGGTTGTCCACCTCGCCGTAGCGCAAGTGTTCGACGGCAAAGCCGGCATGCGCCAGCCGTGCGCCGATCAGCGGCAGGCAGCCGGCATCCTCGGGCGTCACCGAGCGGCGGCGGATCAGGTCACGGGCGAGTTCGAGCACATCGGACATGGGATTCATGGAACAGGCAGCGGGCGCCGACGCAGCATAGCAAGCGCGCCAGCCGGCAGCGCCTTCAGCTGTCGCCTTCCGCGTCGCGCTGGCCGAGGTAAAGCAACGCGGCCAGCAGCACCACCACGAAGCGGAAGGCGCTGGCCAGGCCGTTCCACTGCGTGGACATCCACATGCCGAACCACTCGCCGCCGATCGCCATGAAGCCGCCCAGCCACAGCAGCACGCCAAGGGTGAGCCCGGCCACGGCAGGCCGCATGGCACGCTGGAACGTCGCCGCCGGCGTGCGGCGCGCACGCCACATGCGCCAGGCACCAACGCCGCACAGCACCGCCGCGAGCGCTTCGGCGGCGATGATCAGCACGTACGCGGCATGCTGCAGCAGTGGCGCATGGATCGCGCGGTAGTGGATGGCGGCGTCGGGGAAGATCGAATCCATCGCCAGCACATGCTGCACGAAGGCCAGGTTGCTGCCGTAGTCGGTGAGGTTGCCGAAGGCGACCAGCGCCAGCCACAGCGCGATCGCCGCCACCAGCGCGACCTTGGAGAGGCGCATCGGCACGTCAGCGTCCGAACAGCTTCTTGAAACCGTTGTCGGTGAAGCCCACGCTCACCGTGCCGTCACCCTGCACTACCACCGGGCGGCGGATTAATGCGGGGTACTCCTTCAGCAGCAGGGTCCACTCCGGATCGCTGCCGGGGTTCTTGCGTTGCGGCAGCAGGTTGCGCCAGGTGGCGGAGGACTTGTTGACCAGCTGCTCCCAGCCGCCGAGCTGCGCCGCCCAGTCCTTCAGCGTCGCCGCCGGCACCGGGTTGGCGCGGTAGTCGACGAAGTCGTGCGCCACCTCGAAGCGGGCGAGCCAGTTGCGCGCCTTGCGGCAAGTATCGCAGGTGGGCAATCCGTACAGCACGGGGTTCATTCGCCGCTCCTGAGCAGTTCGTTGATGCTGGTCTTGCCGCGGGTCCTCTCGTCCACCTGCTTGACGATGATCGCCGCGTACAGGCTGTGGCTGCCGTCCTTCGCCGGCAGGCTGCCGGCCACCACCACGCTGCCGGCGGGCACGCGGCCGTAGCTGACCTCGCCGGTGGCGCGGTTGTAGATGCGGGTGGACTGACCGAGGAACACGCCCATGCCGATCACGCTGCCGCGCTCCACCACCACGCCCTCGACCACCTCGGAGCGCGCGCCGATGAAGCAGCCGTCCTCGATGATGGTGGGGTTGGCCTGCAGCGGCTCCAGCACGCCGCCGATGCCGACGCCGCCGGACAGGTGCACGCCGGCGCCGATCTGCGCGCAGGAGCCGACCGTGGCCCAGGTGTCGACCATCGTGCCGGCGCCGACGAAGGCGCCGATGTTGACGTAGCTCGGCATCAGCACCGCGTCTTTCGCGACGTGCGCGCCGCGGCGCACCAGCGCGCCGGGCACCACGCGCGCGCCGAGCTGCTGCAGTTCCGCGTCGTTGCCGTGGGCGAAGCGCAGCGGCACCTTGTCGAACGCCTGCGCCGGGCCGCCGTCGACCACGCGGTTGTCATTGATGCGGAAGTACAGCAGCACCGCCTTCTTGATCCACTGGTGCACCGTCCAGCCGCCACGGCCGTCCGGTTCGGCCACGCGGTGCTCGCCGGATTCGAGCAGGTCGAGCACCTGGCCGATGGCCGGCCGCAGGTGGGCCTCGATCTCGGCCTGGGTGAGTGTGGCGCGACGCTCGAAGGCATCGTCGATCAGGGTTTCGATGGCTTGCATGGGACTCGTTCGCTGGGGGCCGCCGCCAGATGCGGCGGCCTGGAGTACCTGCCGCGGAAATAGCGGTCGCGACTGGATCCGGCCATCCGCGGTGGCAGGTTCTCCATTCTTCCACAGCTGCCCCGCAAGCCGCGAATCGGATCACGGCCAGGCGGATACGGACCTGCGCTTTCACCGTGCCGAGACGACGGCTGTGCCCATCATGCGCCACGGCTCCACTATCGCCCCGCGGAGCCCCTTCGCCAACCCGCCCCGGGGGATCACGACATGCGCGAACAGATCAACGAGGGTTCCATGGTTTTCCTCGCCGACGGCAGTGAAGGCATCGGTTCGGTCCGCGAGATCCGGCACGGACTGCCCGAACTGCTCGTCTACATCGAGAACGCCGGGGATTTCGTGGTGCCGATGTCGGCCGTCAAGGCGGTCCATTCCGGCAAGGTCGTGCTCGATTTCGACCACCTCGATCTGCGCCTGCGCCATGCCATCCGCCATGCGCGTGACTCGGAGGACCCGACCTACACCTCGCCCCCGTCGGAGGATGAATAGGGCGTATATCCGCCGCCCGGCCAGCGGCGGCAGGCGTGGGTTTGCCGATACGATGGGTGTTTCCGTGGAAGGCTTGCACGCGCAGCATGACCGACAAAGACGTAGACGGGCTCAACCGGCGACTCGATCGCTTCGAGCGCGAGCTGCCGCGAAGCGTCGGGCGCAGCCTGCGCTGGCTGCGCGGACCGTCGGCCCGCTGGATACGCATTCCCGCGGGGTTGCTGCTCATCCTGGGCGGCATTTTCAGCATCCTGCCCGTGCTCGGCCTGTGGATGCTGCCGCTCGGGCTGTTGCTGCTGGCGCAGGACCTGCCCGTCCTGCGCCGCCCGATGCGGCGGGCGCTGCTGTGGATGGAGTGCCGCTGGGTCCGCTGGAAACGGCGACGCCGGCATCAGCGGTCGCGCGCGGGCTGAGCCGATGCGCCGCCCGACCGGGGCGCACAACCGGTTGCCGGAGATCACATGCCAAAATCCCGCCCACTTCTCTTGAACTTGAACTTGTCGGCCTGATGGGCTGTGACCAGTTCGGCCAGGGCATTCATGGCAGAAAGCGCTTCTTCATTCTTGCAGGCGCACGACGACCGCCGAGATGTTGTCTCGCCCGGCGCGGCTCAGCGCCAGGTCGAAAAGGCTGGCGACAAGATCATGCGGTTGTGCGAGGCGGCGACATTGCTCACCCAGCTCAGCGTCGGACATTTCCTTGTTGATGCCGTCAGAACAAAGCACGAAGGTCATGCCGGGGCGATTGTCGGCGACGACCCAGTCGACGAACAGGTGCTCCTCGGCGCCGACGGCGCGCGTGAGCATCCCGGTGCCGGCCTGCTGGGCGCCGAAATGGGTGGAGTCGTCTTCGCCGCCATGCACGTGGTCGCGTGTGATCTGGCGCAGGTGGCCGTCCTCGAAGCAGTAGGCGCGACTGTCGCCGACCCAGCCGCACAGCATGCAGTCCGCGCTGGACACCAGCACCACCACGGTCGAGCCGATCAGGTCGACGCCGCGGGTGGCGGCGGCCTGCAGCAGGTCGGCGTTGATCTGGCCCAGGGTATCCTTGATCGCCTCGATGAAGTCGAACGCGCTCCCCGAACGCGGCAGCGCGCCCAGCCGCTCGACGATCAGGTTGCTCGCGTAGTCGCCGGCCGAGTGGCCGCCCAGGCCGTCGGCGACCACCCACAGGCCGACTTCGTCGCGTACCAGGATGGCGTCCTCGTTGTGCTTACGAACCTTCCCTGTGACCGTGCATCCGGCGGAGACGTAGCGGATCGTCATGCGTCAATCCTGATGACCGCCGGCGGCACCCGGTCGCGTCCGAACCCGGACCTGCTGCGGTGGTCAGAAGCAGGCATGCTTCCTCGCAAGAAGGCAGGGCAGGACGGCGGACGAGAATTTCCGGGGATAAGTTGCAGCAGCGACGACGTGGCCACCGTGGCGGAAATCAGGCCGGCGACGAACCCTGCCGCCTCGCGCGGCGGCGGCACCTCATCTAATACGCCGACCAATCGCCATACTGCAGCGCCCTGCTCCGCGTCGAGGAATCCGGCATGCCCTCCCGGATGCGGCAAGCCATTGGCGACCGGCACGCAGGCCAGCACTCGGCGCCCCTCCAAGCGTCCGCGCGTCAATGGGTCAAAGCAGCTGCAACCAGATGAAAGCAAGCGTGATCCCCCATTCCCTGTATTCCACATGGCATACGGTGCGTCCGTGCCGGCCCTGCTGGAACCATGCGGTCCGGCCACTCGCGGCAGCCCCATCCGATGGACGCCGCGGCCCCGCCGTCGCCGGGAGCAGCCGCGGCTCCCCGCCCGATCGTACTGCTATCGAAGTGTCGCCCTCTAGCGAACCACTCACAAGCGCAAACGGAAAGTTCGGAGGTAATCGCTCACCCTCACGATCCCCACCAGATCCGGGGCTAATCCGGCCCGCTTGTTAACGTACAGCCGTCCCTGCCTGGCTGCAAGCTGCAGCTGATCCAGCTCACGGTCCATGCATCGAGCGACGTCCGGCACGGAACATGCCACCCGGCAAGACTGTGCCGCGCAACAAAAAGGCCGCCTCGAAGGGTGGCCTTTCCGAACTTTCGACACGCAACCAGGAGATGAACCTGGTCGCCGCGCATGGAGTGGTGGGCGGTACAAGGATCGAACTTGTGACCCCTACCATGTCAAGGTAGTGCTCTACCGCTGAGCTAACCGCCCGTATTCGCGCTCGACCAGCCACGCGAGCCGCGCAGTATACGGGAGCCGGCAGCGTCCGACAATATCCTGCCGCCGCCCGGCTCAGCGCAGGGCCTGCTCGCGCAGCTGGTGGATCTGGTCGCGCAGCCGCGCGGCGTCCTCGAACTCCAGATTCTGCGCGTGCTTGTACATCTGCGCCTCCAGCTTTCTCAGCAGGGCGGCCGCCTGCGGCGCGCCGAGCCCGGCGTAGTCGGCGGCCTGCTCGGCCACGGCGACGCGACCGCGCGCGGACGACTTGCCGCCGCGGCGGTTGCCGGCCTCGCTGCGCGCACCCTCCATGATGTCGGCGATGCGCCGCACCACGGTTTTCGGGGTGATGCCGTGTGCCTGGTTGAAGGCGACCTGCTTCTCGCGGCGGCGCGCGGTCTCGTCCATCGCCGCCCGCATCGAGCGGGTGACGTCGTCGGCGTACAGGATCGCCTTGCCGCGCACGTTGCGGGCGGCGCGGCCGATGGTCTGGATCAGCGAGCCAGTGGAACGCAGGAAGCCTTCCTTGTCGGCATCGAGCACCGCCACCAGCGACACCTCGGGCATGTCCAGCCCTTCGCGCAGCAGGTTGATGCCGACCAGCACGTCGAATTCGCCCAGGCGCAGGTCGCGGATGATCTCGCTGCGCTCGACCGTCTCGATGTCCGAGTGCAGGTAGCGCACCTTCACGTCGTGCTCGGCCAGGTACTCGGTGAGGTTCTCGGCCATGCGCTTGGTCAGCGTGGTGACCAGCACGCGGTCGCCCATCGCCACGCGCTTGTGCACTTCGCTGAGCAGGTCGTCGATCTGGGTACGCACCGGACGCACCTCCACTTCCGGATCGACCAGGCCGGTCGGGCGCACCACCAGTTCGGTCACCGCGTCGCCGGACTTGTGCAACTCGTAGTCGCGCGGGGTGGCGGAGACGTAGATCGCGCGCGGCACGCGCGCCTCCCACTCCTCGAAACGCAGCGGCCGGTTGTCCATCGCCGACGGCAGGCGGAAGCCGAACTCCACCAGGGTTTCCTTGCGCGAACGGTCGCCCTTGTACATCGCGCCGAGCTGCGGCACGGTGACGTGCGACTCGTCCACCACCAGCAGGCCGTCGGCCGGCAGGTAGTCGAACAGCGTGGGCGGCGGCTCGCCCGGTTCGCGCCGGGTCAGGTGGCGCGAGTAGTTCTCGATGCCCTGGCAGTAGCCCACCTCGGCCATCATCTCCAGGTCGAAACGGGTGCGCTGTTCCAGTCGCTGCGCCTCGACCAGCTTGTTCTCGCGATACAGATACTCCAGCCGCTCCTTCAGCTCGACCTTGATCGTCTCGATCGCGTTGAGCACGCTCTCGCGCGTCGAGGCGTAATGCGTGCGCGGATAGACCGTGTAGCGCGGTATCTTGCGGATCGTCTCGCCGGTCAACGGATCGAACAGCGCCATGTCCTCCACTTCGCCGTCGAACAGTTCGATGCGCAGCGCCTCGGTTTCCGATTCGGCCGGAAACACGTCGATGACCTCGCCGCGCACGCGGTAGGTGCCGCGGCGCAATTCCATTTCGTTGCGGGTGTACTGCAGCTCGGTCAGCTGGTGGATCAGCTTGCGCTGGTCGATCCGCTCGCCCTTGGCCAGGATCAGCCGCAGGCTCAGGTAATCCTCCGGATTGCCCAGGCCGTAGATCGCCGAGACGGTGGCCACGATGATCGAGTCGCGCCGCGACAGCAGCGCCTTGGTCGCCGACAGCCGCATCTGCTCGATGTGCTCGTTGATCGAGGCGTCCTTCTCGATGAAGGTGTCTGACGCCACCACGTAGGCTTCCGGCTGGTAGTAGTCGTAGTAGCTGACGAAATACTCCACCGCGTTGTGCGGAAAGAATTCCCTGAACTCGCCGTACAGCTGCGCCGCCAGCGTCTTGTTCGGCGCCATCACGATGGTCGGGCGCTGCACGCGCTCGATCACGTTGGCGATGGTGTAGGTCTTGCCCGAGCCGGTCACACCGAGCAGGGTCTGCGCGGCCAGGCCGGCCTCGAACCCTTCGGCGAGTCGGGCGATTGCCTGCGGCTGGTCGCCGGAAGGCTGGTAGGGGGCAACGAGTTGGAAGCGGTCGGTCATCGGCTACAGATGTGGGTGCGACGGGTCATTTTAAATCGCCCCTGCTGACAGCACGCGTCAGCAGGCACCGACACTCGCACGGCAAGCGGGCTGCTGCCCGGGCGAAACCGGCGCCCTAGCATGAAGCTTCCGGGTCACGCAGGAAGCGATGCCGTGTCGATTTCAAGGAATGCCAGGCCGCCGCGCCGGCAGCGCGGAGTGACCCTGATCGAGCAGATCATGGCACTCGCCATCATGGCGGTGCTGCTCGGCATCGCCACGCCGCCCTTGCGGCAACTGCTGGGCCGCAACGCGCTGCGGGTTGCCCAGACCGACTTCATCGCCGCCCTGCGGCACGCCCGCGAGACCGCCGTCATGAGCGGCAAGCGCACGCTGTTCTGCCCCAGCCGGGACGGCAACCGTTGCAGCGACGGCACCCGCTGGGAAGATGGCTGGCTGCTCGGCCGCGACGGCGACGGCGACGACCAGCCCGACGGCGACCTTCTGTACGCCGGCGGCGGCTACGACGGCAAGCTGGTCATTCGCAGCAGCAGTGGCCGGCATGTGGTGCGCTTCCACCCCGACGGCAGCGCCAGCGGCAGCAACATCACCCTGCTGTTCTGCCAGCCTTCCAGCGCCAAAGACGCGCTTGCCGTAGTGGTGTCCAATGCCGGTCGCGTCCGCGGTGCGCCGGCCGACGCCGCTCAGGTCGCCAGTTGCGCCCGACTGAACTGAGCCGCCGCGGCACCATCGGCGCGCCGGTATGGCATTCCCTTGACCCCGATCAACACCGGGGCCCGCCGCTGCCCACATGCTGTAGCCAGACTCGCCGAGGAGGCACGGCCATGGGCAGATTGAGAGGCAAGGTGGCGCTGGTGACCGGCGCCGCCGTGGGCATCGGCGCCGCCTGCACGCGACGCATGCTGGAGGCCGGGGCGCAAGTGGCCATCGTCGACCTGCACGACGGGCCGGGACAGCAACTGGCGGCGGAGTTCGGCGACGCGGCGCGCTACTTCCATGCCGACGTGGCGGTGGAAGCCGAGGTGGCCGCAGCCGTCGCCGCCACCGTGGCCGCGTTTGGACGGCTGGACGTCCTCGTCAACAATGCCGGCATCGCCGGCGCGAACAAGCCGACCCACGAGCTCACCGAGGCCGAATGGGACCGGGTGCAGGCGGTCAACGTGAAAGGCGTGTTCTTCTGCACCAAGCACGCGATCGCACCGCTGCGCGCGGCCGGCGGCGGCAGCATCATCAACCTGTCCTCGATCTACGGCCTGGTCGGCGCGGCGGACTCGCCGCCCTACCACGCGTCCAAGGGCGCGGTGCGGCTGATGAGCAAGACCGACGCGCTGCTGTACGCGGCCGACCGCATCCGGGTCAACTCGATCCACCCCGGCTTCATCTGGACGCCGATGGTGGAGCAGCACTTCGCCTCGATGGGCGGCGACCCCGCCGAACATCGGCGCGAGGTCGGCGCACTGCACCCGCTGGGCCACCTGGGCGAGCCGGACGACATCGCCTGGGGCGTAGTCTACCTGGCGTCCGACGAATCGAAGTTCGTGACCGGCAGCGAGCTGGTCATCGACGGCGGGTATACCTGCCGCTGAGCGGTTGCGATCCAACCGCTCGGCGCGACCATGAATGGTCGGGCGCGGATCGGGCACGCAAGTGCCGATCCGCGCCAGCGGGCCAGGGCGTGTACCGTACTCGCGATCGAAGTGAACCGCTGGACGCGGTTTTCTCCCCAAACGCTGATCTTCCCGAACAAGAGGAGTTCCCCATGTTCAAGCACATCCTGCTGCCTACCGACGGTTCCGAGCTGTCCATGCGTGCGGTCGATACCGGCATCGAGCTGGCCGCCAAACTCGGCGCCAGCGTGTACGCGTTCCACGTGATCGCGCCGTTCCCCGCGTCGGTGTACTTCGCCGAATTCGTCGTGGCCAACGAGCCGAGCTACACCCGCGAGGCCATCGCCAACGCCGAACGCTACCTGGCCGACGTGCGCCAGCGCGCGCAGGCCGCCGGCGTTCCCTGCGAGGGCAGCCACGAGATCGATGCGCGCCCCTATTCGGCCATCGTCGGCGCCGCCCGCAAGCAGAAGTGCGACCTGATCGTGATGGCCTCGCACGGCTGGCGCGGCTTCGATCGCCTGCTGCTGGGCAGCGAGACGCACAAGGTGATCCTCAACGGCGACTTGCCGGTGCTGGTGTGCCGCTGATCGGCGGCAGCGGCGGGGGCGGCCCGCGGGACCGGTGCATGAGCGAACGACCGCCCCAACTGGTCGGCCGCCCCGGTCTCGATCCGGCCGAGGCGGCGCGGCGGCTGGCCGGGCAAGGCCCGAACCTGCTGCCGGGCAGCACGCCCAAGAGCCTGTTCGGGATCGTCCGCGGCGTGCTGACCGAACCGATGTTCCTGATGCTGCTGGTCGCCGGCGGCCTGTACCTGGCGCTGGGCGACCGTGCCGAAGCCACGTTCCTGCTGTCGGCCGTGTTCGTGATCATCGGCATCACGCTGATGCAGGAGCGCAAGACCCAGCGTGCGCTGGAGTCGCTGCGCGAGCTGTCCGCACCGCGCGCGCTGGTGCTCCGCGGCGGCGAGGAAACCCGCGTGCCCGGCCGCGAGGTGGTGGTCGGCGACCTGCTGGTGCTGCACGAAGGCGATCGCATCGCCGCCGACGCAGTACTGCTGGACGGGCACCTGGACGTCAACGAGTCGCTGCTCACCGGCGAGGCGGTGCCGGTCACCAAGCTGCCGGGCGCGAACGGCGACCAGTTGTTCGCCAGCACCGTGGTGACCAAGGGCGTCGGCGTCGCCGAGGTTCACGCCATCGCCGGAGCCACCGCGGTCGGCCGCATCGGCCAGGCGCTCAGCAGCACCGTCGAGCCTGTCTCCGGCCTGCAGCGGGCCTCGCGCCGGCTGATCCGCCGACTCGCCGCCGGCGGCCTGCTGCTGGCGGTGGCGTATGCGCTGCTCGGCTGGCTGTGGGACGGCCACGGCCTGCTGGAGAGCGTGCTGGCCGGCATCGCGCTGACCATGGCGATCCTGCCCGAGGAGATTCCGGTGATCCTCACCGTATTCCTCGCCCTCGGCGCGTGGCGGATATCCCGGCACAAGGTACTGACCCGGCGCATACCCGCGGTGGAAACGCTGGGCGCGATCTCGGTGCTGGCGGCCGACAAGACCGGCACGCTGACGCAGAACCGCATGCAGGTGGCTGAACTGGACCTGGTCGGCGACAGTTTCCGCGACGCCGGCGCCGACGAGCTGCCCGAGCCGTTCCACGAGCTGGTCGAGTTCGCCATGCTGGCCACGCCGGCCGATCCGTTCGACCCGATGGAAAAGGCGATCCAGCAGTTCGGCCTGCACTGGCTCACCGATACCGAACACGTGCACGCCGAGTGGGCGCCGGAATTCGAATACGCGCTGTCGCCGGACATCCTGGCGATGACCCGGGTGTTCCGCGGCGACGCACGCAACGCGCACCTGCTGGCCACCAAGGGTGCGCCGGAGGCGGTGATCGACCTGTGCCACCTGGGCGCCGACCAGGCGGCGGCCATCCTGCATCGGGTCGAGGCGATGGCCGAGTGCGGCCTGCGCGTGCTCGGCGTGGCCCGCGGCGAATGGCAGGGCAAGGCGTGGCCGCGCAGCCAGCACGATTTCGACTTCCGCTTCCTCGGCCTGATCGGCTTCGTCGACCCGCCGCGCCCGGAAGTGCCGGCGGCGATCGCCGAATGCCGCGGCGCCGGCGTGCGCATCATCATGCTGACCGGCGACCACCCGGCCACCGCGCGCGCGATCGCCCGCCAGGTGGGCCTGAGCGAACGCGCCGAGGTGATCACCGGCGCGGAAATGGCCGCGCTGGACGACGCCGCGCTGCGCGAACGCCTGCGCCACGTCGACCTGTGCGCACGGCTCCAGCCCGAGCAGAAGCTGCGCCTGGTGCAGCTGCTGCGCGAGGACGGCGAGGTGGTGGCGATGACCGGCGACGGCGTCAACGACGCGCCCGCGCTGAAGGCCGCCGACGTCGGCGTGGCGATGGGCGAGCGCGGCACCGACGTGGCGCGCGAGGCAGCCGCACTGGTGCTGCTGGACGACAGCTTCGCCAGCATCGTCAGCGCGATCCGCCAGGGCCGGCGCATCTACGACAACATCACCAAGGCCACCCGCTTCGTGTTCGCCGTGCACATCCCGATCATCGCGCTGGCGCTGGTGCCGGCCCTGCTGCACTGGCCGGTGCTGCTGATGCCGGTGCACATCGTGCTGCTGGAGTTGCTGATCGACCCGGCCTGCTCGGTGGTGTACGAGGCCGACCCCGCCGCCGACGACATCATGCAGCGGCCGCCGCGCGCGCCGTCGGACTCCCCGTTCGCCGCCGCCAACCTGCGCTACGCGGTGATCCAGGGCTTCGGCTTCGCCGGCATCCTGCTGCTCGGCTATGGCCTGCTGCTGGGCCAGGGCCTGGACGCAGCCTCCTGCCGCAGCGCGGTGTTCGTCGCGCTGGTGGTCGGGCTGTTCCTGCTGACCCTGGCCAACCGCGACCTGTCCCGCCCGGCGCTGAGCCGCATGCCGGCGCGCAACCCCTGGCTGCCGCGGATGTTCGGTGCCGTGGCGCTGATGCTGGCGAGCGTGATCGGCGTGCCGTTCTTCCGCGGCGTGATGGGGCTGGCGGCACCAGGCGTCCCCATGCTGCTCGCCAGTGCCGCCATGCTGGCCGCCACCATTGCCTGGCTGGAACTGCTGCGTCGCACGGCGCGCGGAAGGCTGCGCCAGGCAGCGGTGCGCTGAAGCGGGCGCTTGCGCCCGGCGTCGCCAACGGCCGAACGCCGCTCGCCATCGCCAGCCTCCGGACCGCCGGCACGCGATGCACCGGCGGTCCGCCGCAAGGCCGTCACCCCGGCGAACACTCAAGCCGCGAAGCCCGCACCGACAGCGCTTGACAACGATCCCGGTCGCAATAAGATAGTAACTACTTACTTACTTCTGGCGAGCCAGCACGATGGACATCCAGCGCAAGCACCTGCCTGCCGACGAGCGCCGCGCAGTCACCGTCGAGGCGGTCATCAAGCTGGCGGCCGAGCAGAACCCCAGCGAGATCACCACCGCGGCGATCGCCAGCTCGATGAAGCTGACCC